>ERZ773070.876-NODE-876-length-19984-cov-6.814291_pt1 | contig 19984 bp, 17 predicted proteins | sample MGYA00580618_ERZ773070 | MGnify/ENA primary metagenome ERZ773070 (study PRJEB29015, sample SAMEA2738023) | human oral metagenome | biome: human oral; feature: human-associated habitat; material: dental | place: China | collected 2019 ... | reverse complement strand
CACACGAGTATTGAGCATAGTCGAGATTGGTGCAGATCACTTCTGATATTGAACTGTCAGGAGCTGGCTGCACAACAGCCATTACGCCCAATCAACTGGTGCAGTCGTCTTCTGAAAATGACATCCATGCCCAGCCCGTGCGCGAGCTGGATCACCGCCCGCACGATAGTTTGGTCACGGGCATCATCCGGGAGCCTGGCGACAAAGGATTGGTCGATTTTCAATGTGGTGATGGGGCAGCATTTCAGATGTTGCAGGCAGGAATAGCCGGTGCCGAAGTCGTCGGCGGCGAAGCGCACGCCGATGGCGCGCAAGGCGTCGAAACTGGCGAACAGGGCTGGATTGCCGAATGCGACCGATTCGGTCAGTTCGATCTCCAGAAGCTCGGCGGGCAGGGCCATATCGGCCAGCACCCGCTTTACCTCGTCGTCGAACGTTGGCCCAACCTGGCTGGCGGACACATTGATGGCAAGACGGAACGGTTGCCATGCCGGTCCTTGCCACTTGTGCATCTGGCGACAGGCCTCGCCCAGCACCCACGCGCCTATTTCCGGCATCAGGCCGAACGACTCGGCCAGCGGCAGGAACTGGCCGGGCGGCAACAGGCCAAGCCTCGGATGCCGCCAGCGCATCAACGCTTCCGCGCCAGCGATCCGGTGATCGCGCAGATCGACCAGCGGCTGGTAATGCAGGTCAAGCTGTCCGCGCGCCGCCGCCTGCGCCAACTCGGCCGCCGTCCATCCGGCGGGCTGCGAACTCGTCATGATCCGCCCCGGAAGGCGCGCAGCAGCCGCGTTACGGCCAGAACGAACAAGCCGGTCAGCGCGAGCGCGGCAACACCCCAATGCTCGCCAAGGAAGGCACCGGCGGTCGTCCCGGCCAGCACGGCGGCGAGAATCGGCAGATGGCAGGGGCAGGTCAACACGGCCAGCGCACCCCACAGGTAGCCGGAAACGGGTTGGCGCGTCTCGGGCGGCAGTTTGTCAGGGGCGTTCACGGCAATGCCTCCTCGTGCGCCCGCTCGGCTGGCATGGAGGCCAGTTGCGCGTCCAGATGGGCCAACGCCGCGCGCCGCCGCTCGACCAACTGGCGCAGCACGGCAAGCTGCGCTGCGGCTTGTGCGCCGTCCGCTGCGTCGAGCGCACGGCACAGCCGCGCCAGGGCATCCAGGCCGATACCCGCCTCGAAGGCCGCGCGCACGAAGCACAGCCGTTGCAAGGCCGCATCGTCGAACACGCCGTAGCCGCCCGTGGTGCAGGCCACCGGCCGTAACAAGCCGCGCACCAGGTAGTCGCGCACGATATGTACGCTCACCCCAGCGTTATGGGCCAGTTGCGATACCGTGTAGGCGCTCATCGCACACCTCCTTGTCCTCACCCGGCGCAGCAGGAAAGCTGCTTCACATCCTTGTTGAAGGTCTGCGCCGCGAGCTTCAACCCTTCGACCATCGTCAGGTAGGGGAACAACTGGTCGGCCAGTTCCTGCACCGTCATCCGGTTGCGAATCGCCAGTGCGGCCGTCTGGATCAGTTCGCCCGCTTCCGGGGCCACTGCCTGCACGCCGATCAGTCGTCCGCTGCCTTCTTCAACCACCAGTTTGATGAAGCCGCGCGTGTCGAAGTTGGCGAGCGCGCGCGGCACGTTGTCCAGCGTTAGCGTGCGACTATCAGTTTTGATGCCGTCATGGTGCGCTTCCGCCTCGCTGTAGCCTACGGTCGCCACTTGCGGGTCGGTGAACACCACGGCCGGCATCGCGGTCAGGTTCAGGGCCGCGTCACCGCCGGTCATGTTGATCGCGGCGCGAGTGCCGGCCGCTGCCGCCACATAGACGAACTGCGGCTGGTCGGTGCAGTCGCCTGCGGCGTAGATGTGTTCCACGCTTGTACGCATGCCGGGGTCGATGACGATAGCGCCTTGCGGGGTGAGCGTGACGCCCGTCGCATCCAGTGCCAGCTTGCGTGTGTTGGGCGCGCGGCCGGTGGCGACCAGCAGCTTGTCGGCGCGCAGTTCGCCGTGCGCCGTGGTGAGCACGAATTCGCCGTCCCCTTCACCATTGATATACGCGACCTGGCTGGCCTGGGTGTGTTCCCTCACCTCGATGCCCTCCATGCGGAATGCGGCCGTGACGGCTTCGCCTATAGCTGGGTCTTCGCGGAAGAACAGCGTGCTGCGAGCCAGGATCGTCACCTTCGCTCCGAGTCGGGCGAACGCCTGCGCCAGCTCCAGCGCCACCACTGATGAGCCAATCACGGCCAGGCGCTTAGGAATCGTCTCGCTGACCAGCGCTTCAGTGGAAGTCCAGTACGGAGTGTCTTTCAGGCCGGGAATCGGCGGCACGGCCGGGCTCGCGCCGGTGGCGATCAGGCAGCGGTCGAATGCCACCACGCGCTCGCCGCCGTCGTTGAGTTGCACGATCAGGTTGCGATTGTCCTTAAAGCGGGCGGAGCCGTGCAGCACAGTGATCGCCGGATTGCCCTCCAAGATGCCTTCGTACTTGGCGTGGCGCAGTTCATCGACGCGGGCCTGCTGCTGGGCCAGCAGCGCCGTGCGCTGGATGGTCGGCGTGGTAGCGGCGATGCCGCCATCGAACGGGCTTTCCCGGCGCAGATGGGCGATATGGGCGGCGCGGATCATGATCTTGGACGGCACACAACCGACATTGACGCAGGTGCCGCCGATGGTGCCGCGCTCGATCAGCGTGACACGTGCGCCTTGCTCGACGGCCTTCAGCGCCGCTGCCATCGCGGCCCCGCCGCTGCCGATGACGGCGATATGCAATGCGCCGCTGCTACCCGTCTTGTCGTTTCTGCCCAGCAGATCGCGCATCTTGTCGAGCAATCCGCCCGGCGTCGAAACTGAGGGGGCATCGGCCAGCGTGGCCCGATAACCGAGTCCAGCTACAGCGGCCGTCAGCGCGTCGGGTGACGTGCCGACCTCAATGGCGAGCTTGGCGCTGCCCTTGGCGTAGGAGACATCCGCTGATTGCACGCCGGGCACTTTCTCCAGGGCGTCCTTGACATGCACTGCGCACGAGTCGCAAGTCATGCCGGTGATTTTGAGAGTGCTCATACCATCGTTCCTTATTCGTGTGGGCCGCCGTGTCGCACGGTCAGCCGTCTTTCACAAGCGCTTGGCGGGGAGTTCGCAGCCGTCCGGTCCGCAACGGCGATGCGCCGGCGACACGAAGTCCCAGATCGACACCCCAATCATCAAGGCCAGGCCGACGTACATCAGGTTCGCCGTCCACCAGTTGCCGAGCAGCCAGACCGTGGCCGCAAACACGATGGCCGGGCCGATCATGCCGAGCAGACTGCGCAGCCATTGCCGATGACTGAACCAACCCAGCGCGTTCGCCAGGAAGGCCAGCGCGGCAAACAGCGGCAGCAGGCGGCTGATGAACAGTCCCTCGTACTGGCTCAAGAAGCCCAGCCCGATGGCCGCGCCGAAGCTGGCGAGGGCTGGAAAGCAGGCGGCGCAGCCCATCGCGGAAACGACGCTGCCGAGCGCGCCGGTTTTATCGGCAATGCGTGTCATCAGTCCCATGAAGCGGCTCTCGCTGTTGTCGTTGGCTTGCTGGCTCACTGCTTGACGCTGGACGGATAGCCGGCGTCTGCGGTGGCCTTGGTCAGCTTCTGTACGCTGGCCTTGGTGTCGTCAAAAGTGACGACGGCCTCGCGCTTCTCGAAGCCCACATCGACCTTGCTCACGCCTTCGACCTTGGAGAGCGCTTTCTTGACTGTGATCGGGCAGGCGGCGCAAGTCATGCCGGGAACCGCTAGCGTGACGGTCTGGGTAGCGGCCCACACCGGGGCAACAGCGGCGGCGAGGGCAAGGGAGGCAAACAGTTTCTTCATGATGAACTCCTGGTTAATAGAAAAATGGAACGACATAGGGAAATCCAAGCGCGACCAGGACCAGCACGGCCACGATCCAGAAAATCAGCTTGTAGGTGGCGCGCACCTGCGGAATCGCGCAGACCTCACCTGGCTTGCATGCCTGCACGGGCCGGTAAATCCGCTTCCAGGCGAAGAACAGCGCCACTAGCGCCGCGCCGATGAACAACGGTCGATAGGGTTCCAGCACCGTCAGGTTGCCGATCCAAGCACCGGAGAAGCCCAGGGCGACCAGTACTAGCGGCCCCAGGCAGCAGGTCGATGCAAGAATGGCGGCCAGCCCGCCGGCGAAGAGCGCACCGCGCCCGTTTTGTGGTTCAGACATACGTTGGCCCTTTTGAATTTGGATTGGATAGCGTAACCTTACTTCCGTACTCATGTACGGAGTCAAGCGATATGGAAAATAATTTGGAAAACCTGACCATTGGCGTTTTTGCCAAGGCGGCCGGGGTCAACGTGGAGACAATCCGCTTCTATCAGCGCAAGGGCCTGTTGCGGGAACCGGACAAGCCTTACGGCAGCATCCGCCGCTATGGGGAGGCGGACGTGGTTCGGGTGAAATTCGTGAAATCGGCACAGCGGCTGGGGTTCAGTCTGGACGAGATTGCCGAGCTGTTGCGGCTCGACGATGGCACCCACTGCGAGGAGGCCAGCAGCCTGGCCGAACACAAGCTCAAGGACGTGCGCGAGAAGATGGCCGACTTGGCGCGCATGGAAACCGTGCTGTCTGAACTCGTGTGCGCCTGCCATGCACGAAAGGGGAATGTTTCCTGCCCGTTGATCGCGTCACTACAGGGCGAAGCAGGCCTGGCAAGGTCAGCTATGCCTTAGCGTGCTTTATTTTCCGTTTTCTGAGGTGCCCCCAATCTGGTCGATGTAAAAGCCGCGCGACTGAAAGCGCACGCGGCCTGTTTCGCTCCGCACATTGATGCCGGTGGTGCTGCGCATGGCGCCGGCCATGCCGGTAATGCCCTGCTCGCGCAGCACGGGCTTGCTCACCACGGTGACGGATTGCGGCGTTTGCCGCATCGACAGCTCCATGCCCGTGGTGGCTTGCATGGTCGAAGCCTTGACTTCCACGGTGGGCAGGCTGCCGGAGGAGGCGCTGCCGTCCTTTTCCTCCGTTTCCTGGGCAAGGGCGGGCATGGCGGGCAAGAAGGCGGCCGCAAGGGCCACGGGTTTGACGGCGCTTGTTCCGCTCTTAAAAAGAGAGCGGCAAATCCAGTCCGTACCAGGACTTGAAGCCGGTTTGGCACCTGAAGGCACGCCTGCCGTCTATCAGGTCATATCGCATCAACTCAATGACCGGCGGTGGCGGTTTGCGAAGGCGCTCCCGGCTCGTCAAATAAAAAAGCCGCAGCTTCGGTCGGCGCCGAATGCTGCGGCTGATTGGGCGCGCCGGGGGCGTAGGCCGCCAGCGCGCGCGGGGCTTACTCGAATTCGACGATGGGCTGGTCCACCGCCAGGCTTTCGCCGGGCTGGGCCAGGACGGCCTTGACCGTGCCGTCGGCGCTGGCAAAGAGGATGTTTTCCATCTTCATGGCTTCGATGACGGCCACGCGCTCGCCCGCCTGCACTTTCTGGCCGGGCTGCACAGCCACTTGCGTGAGCAGGCCGGGCATGGGCGAGAGCACGTAGCGGCTCATGTCTGGCGGCGCTTTGTAGGGCATGAGCTTGTGCAGCTCGGCGGTGCGCGGGTGCATGATGATGGCGTCGATCTGCGTGCCGTTGTGGATGACGCGGGTAACGAGCGGGTTTTTGGTGTGGCCGCGCTCCATTTGCACGGTAAAGGGCTGGCCATTGACCTGGCCCGTGACGCGGGCGTTGCCCAGCATTTGTTCGACAAGGATTTGATAGACCCGGTCGCCTTCGGGCGCGTGGATGGTGACGGGCGCGGCTGCGTGCAGGGTGACGGCGCCGAGCGAGGCGCTCACGTAGCGGTTGTCGCCTTCCTTGCCCAGCACGCACACCACGAATTCGCGCCCGGGCAGGCGCTGGAAGCCTTCCCAGAATTTGCCTTGCAGGCCCTGGGCGCGGTTGCGGTACCACATGTGCAGGCGCGCGGCCAGCGCCATGAGGAAGTAGGGATCGGCGTGCGGCACGTCTTCGGAGCGAAAGCCCTGGGCGTAGTGCTCGGCAATGAAGCCCGTGTTGAAGTTGCCGCTGATGAAGCTGGGATGCGCCAGCAGCGCGGCCTGGAAGGGGATGTTGCTTTGCACGCCCTTGATGACAAAGCCGTTGAGCGCCTCGCGCATGCGGGCAATGGCGTCGTTGCGGTCTTTGCCGTGCACGATGAGCTTGGCAATCATCGAGTCGTAGTACATGCTGATTTCGCCGCCGTCGGTCACGCCGGTGTCCACGCGCACGCCGTATTCGGTGCTGGGCTGGCCCTGAAAGAGCGTTTGCTCCGGCGGCTGAAAGCGCACCAGGCGGCCCGTGCTGGGCAGGAAGTTGCGGAAGGGGTCTTCGGCGTTGATGCGGCACTCGATAGACCAGCCCACTTTCTTCACGTCGGCCTGGGCGATGGCGAGTTTTTCGCCTGCGGCCACGCGAATCATCTGCTCCACCAGATCGAGGCCGGTGATGCACTCGGTGACGGGGTGCTCCACTTGCAGGCGGGTGTTCATTTCCAGGAAGTAGAAGTCCTGGTTCTTGCCCACCACGAATTCGACGGTGCCGGCGCTTTGGTATTTCACGGCCTTGGCCAGGGCCACGGCCTGCTCGCCCATGGCCTTGCGGGTTTCTTCGCTGATGAAGGGCGATGGCGCTTCTTCAATCACCTTCTGGTGGCGGCGCTGGATGGAGCATTCGCGCTCGTTGAGGTAGATGACGTTGCCGTGGGCGTCGCCCAGCACCTGGATTTCGATGTGGCGGGGCTGCTCGACGAATTTTTCGATGAACACGCGGTCGTCGCCAAAGGAGTTGCGCGCTTCGTTGCGGCAGGAGTCAAAGCCTTCGTGCGCTTCCTTGTCGTCGAAGGCCACGCGCAGGCCCTTGCCGCCGCCGCCCGCGCTGGCCTTGATCATCACGGGGTAGCCAATGCCCTTGGCGATTTCCACGGCTTTTTCGGCGGACTCGATCGGCTCGTTGTAGCCGGGAATGGTGCTCACGCCCGCTTGCTTGGCCAGCCGCTTGGAGGCGATTTTGTCGCCCATGGCGGCAATGGCTTCGTGCTTGGGGCCGATGAAGATGACGCCTTCTTCCTCGCACTTGCGGGCAAAGGCTTCGTTTTCGCTCAGAAAGCCGTAGCCGGGGTGAATGGCTTCGGCCCCCGTGGCCTTGGCCGCCTCGATGATTTTGTCGCCCAGCAGGTAAGACTCGCGCGAAGGCGGCGGCCCCAGGCGCACGGCTTCATCGGCCATTTGCACAAAGCGCGCGTCTTTGTCGGCGTCGGAATACACGGCCACGGTGGCGATGCCCATTTTGCGGGCCGTGGCGATGACGCGGCAGGCGATTTCGCCACGGTTGGCAATGAGGATTTTCTTGAACATGGTGATATTTCCTGTGAATGTCTTTTCAATTCAGCGCGCGCCTTGCGCGTGTGCCGCAAGCGCCTGCCCGGGCCGCGTTTCGCAGGTCAACGGCCATTGAGGGGGCATTGGCGGGCTGGCATGGGCCATGCCGCCCGGCTTCATGGCGTTTGGGGCGTTTTGCGCTTTGAACACGTGCGGCGCCAGCGATCAAAACAAGAGCATCAAAGCGGAATGTTGCCGTGCTTGCGCCACGGGTTTTCCAGCTTCTTGTCCTTGAGCATGGCCAGGCTGCGGCAGATGCGCTTGCGGGTTTCGTGCGGCTGGATCACGTCGTCGATGAAGCCGCGCGCGCCAGCCACGAAGGGGTTGGCAAAGCGGGCCTTGTATTCGGCTTCGCGGGCGGCGAGCTTTTCGGGGTCGTCCTTGTCCTGGCGGAAGATGATTTCCACCGCGCCCTTGGCGCCCATCACGGCGATTTCGGCATTGGGCCAGGCCAGGTTCACGTCGCCGCGCAAGTGCTTGGAACTCATCACGTCATACGCGCCACCGTAGGCCTTGCGGGTGATGACGGTGATCTTGGGCACGGTGCATTCGGCAAAGGCATACAACAGCTTGGCGCCGTGCTTGATGATGCCGCCGTACTCCTGCGCAGTGCCGGGCATGAAGCCGGGCACGTCCACAAAGGTGATGACGGGAATGTTGAAGGCATCGCAAAAGCGCACGAAGCGCGCGGCCTTGATGCCGCTTTTGATGTCCAAGCAGCCCGCGAGCACCAGCGGCTGGTTGGCGACGATGCCGACCACGTTGCCGTCCATGCGGGCAAAGCCGATGATGATGTTGGCGGCGTAATCGGGCTGCAACTCGAAGAATTCGCCGTCGTCCACGGTTTTGACGATCAGCTCCTTCATGTCGTAGGGCTTGTTGGGGTTGTCGGGCACGAGGGTGTCCAGGCTCAGGTCGGCGCGGTCCGCCGGGTCTTGCGTGGGGCGATAAGGGGCTTTTTCGCGGTTGTTGGCGGGGATGTAGTTGAAAAAGCGCCGCAGCATGAGCAGGGCTTCAACGTCGTTTTCAAAGGCCAGATCGGCCACGCCGCTCTTGGCGGTGTGGGTGCTGGCGCCGCCCAGTTCTTCGGCGGTGACTTCTTCGTGGGTCACGGTTTTCACCACGTCGGGGCCGGTCACGAACATGTAGCTGCTGTCCTTGACCATGAAGATGAAGTCCGTCATGGCGGGCGAATACACCGCGCCGCCCGCGCAAGGCCCCATGATCATGCTGATTTGCGGAATGACGCCGCTGGACATGACGTTGCGCTGGAATACGTCGGCATAGCCCGCAAGCGAAGCCACGCCTTCCTGAATGCGCGCGCCGCCGGAGTCGTTCAGCCCGATAACAGGCGCGCCAACTTGCATGGCCTGGTCCATCAGCTTGCAGATTTTTTCGGCGTGCGCTTCAGACAAGGCTCCGCCGAACACGGTGAAATCCTGGCTGAACACGAAGACGAGACGCCCGTTGATGGTGCCGTAGCCAATGACCACGCCGTCGCCGGGAATCTGGGTGTCGTTCATGCCGAAGTCGGTGCAGCGGTGTTCGACGAACATGTCCCATTCTTCAAAGCTGTCTGCGTCCAGCAGCACTTCGATGCGCTCGCGGGCGGTGAGCTTGCCCTTTTTATGCTGCGCATCAATGCGCCTCTGGCCGCCGCCCAGACGGGCGGCTTCGCGCTTTTTCTCAAGCTGTTCGAGGATTTCTTTCATGGTGGCTTCTCTTTCTTGAAAGTCAGGGAAATCAAATGGAGGAAACGGGTGGCGGCGGGTCTTATTTATCCAGGCTTATTCAGGCGGCACCGGCGGCAGGCTCATGCCTGCCCTTCAGCGGTCAGCGCCAGCAGGCGGCGCGCAGCGGTGGAAGGCGGCAGATGCCCTTGCGTGACAGATTGCGTGATATTCGGCAGCGCCGCCCGCACCTGCGCGTGGGCGCGAAAGGCGGCTTTCAACCCTGCATCAATGCGCTCCCACATCCACGCCAGGGCTTGCTGCTGGCGGCGCTCTGTCAAGGCACCATTGGCGGTTTGCGTGGCCTGAAATTCGCTCACGGCCTGCCAGAAGGCGTCCAGCCCCTGCCCTTGCAGGCCGCTGAGCTGCATGACGCGCGGCTGCCAGCGCGCGAGCGTGCTCGCTGCGCCGCCCGCGCCCTCCGCAACGTAGGTCATGCGCTGCGGATTGCCTTGCAGGCCCAGCAGTCGCAAGGCAGTCTGAATCTGCACCCGCGCGCGCGTGGCAGCGTGCGGGTCAATGTCAGCCTTGTTGATCACCACCAGATCGGCCAGCTCCATCACGCCTTTTTTGATGGCCTGCAAATCGTCGCCCGCGTTGGGCAGTTGCAGCAGCACGAACATATCGGTCATGCCCGAAACGGCGGTTTCAGACTGGCCGACGCCCACGGTTTCAATCAGCACCACGTCATAGCCTGCGGCCTCGCACACCAGCATGGCCTCGCGCGTTTTCTCGGCCACGCCGCCCAGCGTGCCGCCGCTGGGGCTGGGGCGGATGTAAGCGTCAGACAGGCCCGCGAGGCGCTCCATGCGCGTTTTGTCGCCCAGAATGGAGCCGCCCGACACGCTCGAAGAAGGATCCACCGCCAGCACCGCCACGCGATGGCCCTTTTCAATCAGGAATACGCCCAGCGACTCGATGAAAGTGCTTTTGCCCACGCCCGGCACGCCGCTGATGCCCAGGCGCAGCGCCCGCCCCGTGTGCGGCAGCAGGGCCGTGAGCAGCTCATCACCCTGCGCGCGGTGATCGGCGCGGGTGGACTCAAGCAGGGTGATGGCCTTGGCGATGGCGCGCCGCTGGCGCAGTACGTCGCCCTGGGTGATGTGTTCGAGCAGCATGGCGGTGTTCATCGTGGGCATATGGCGGGTCTTTCTTTATGCAGCCAGCTTTATGCAAGTCCGTTTCTTGCGCCATGTTTTTTGCGCCGCTGGCGCACGCTCCAGGCTGCGAGAGCCAGCGCAGGCAACATGAAAAGAAGGCCCCACCAGGCAGCAAACGCCTGCCAGCCTGAAGCGCCGCCAGGCATGCGAAAAGCCATCCAGCAGGTCAGCAGCAGCCAGCCCGCCGCGAAAGCCTGTGCCGTCAGACCGGCCAGCAGGAACAGCACGCCCTGCGCCAGCCCTTTCAGCAGCTTTCCCGGCATCGCCAGCCAGTTCATGCAGGCACCCGCGCCTTTTTGATTTGCTCCAGCACGTCTTTCGCGCTGACCGGAATGGGCGTGCCGGGGCCATAAATGCCTTTGACGCCTGCCTGATACAGAAAGTCGTAGTCCTGGCGCGGAATCACACCGCCCACGAACACCACGATGTCATCGCCGCCTTGCTCGTGCAGGGCCTTGATGATGGCGGGCACCAGCGTCTTGTGACCAGCGGCCAGCGTGCTCACGCCCACGGCATGCACGTCGTTTTCAATGGCCTGGCGCGCGCACTCTTCAGGGGTCTGAAAAAGGCTGCCAATGTCCACGTCAAAACCCAGGTCGGCAAAGGCCGTGGCCACTACTTTGGCGCCACGGTCATGGCCGTCTTGCCCCAGCTTGGCGATCATCACGCGCGGGTGGCGGCCTTCTTCTTCGGCAAAGGCGCTGATTTCGGCCTTGAGCTTTTCCCAGCCTTCGGCGCTGTCGTAGGCGGCGGCATACACGCCCGCCACTTTCTGCACGTCGGCGCGGTGGCGGCCAAAGGCTCTTTCCATCGCGTCGCTGACCTCGCCCACCGTGGCGCGCGCGCGCATGGCCTCGATGGCGGCGGCCAGCAGATTGCCCTGCCCCGTTTCCGCAATCTTCGTGATGGCGTCCAGCGCCTGCTGCACCCGCGCGCTATCGCGTGCGGCCTTCACGGCCTTCAGCCGCGCAATCTGCGCCTCGCGCACCTTCACGTTGTCCACCTCCAGGATGTCCACATGGTCTTCCTTGTCCAGCCGGTACTTGTTCACGCCCACGATCACGTCGCGCCCCGAATCAATGCGCGCCTGCTTTTCAGCAGCGGCCGCTTCGATCTTGAGCTTGGCCCAGCCGCTGTCCACGGCGCGGGTCATGCCGCCCATGGCGTCCACTTCTTCAATCAGCGCCCAGGCCTTGTCGGCCATTTGCTGCGTCAGGCTTTCCATCATGTAGCTGCCCGCCCACGGGTCCACCACATTGGTGATGTGTGTTTCTTCCTGGATGATGAGCTGCGTGTTGCGCGCGATGCGGGCGCTGAACTCCGTGGGCAGCGCGATGGCCTCGTCCAGCGCGTTGGTGTGCAGGCTTTGCGTGCCGCCAAACACGGCGGCCATCGCCTCGATGGTGGTGCGCACCACGTTGTTGTAGGGATCCTGCTCGGTGAGTGACCAGCCCGAAGTCTGGCAGTGCGTGCGCAGCATCAGGCTCTTGGGGTTCTTCGGGTTGAACTCTTTCATGATGCGGCACCACAGCAGCCGCGCGGCGCGCATCTTGGCGATTTCCAGATAGAAATTCATGCCAATGGCCCAGAAGAACGACAGCCGCCCGGCGAAGGCGTCCACGTCCAGCCCCTTGGAAAGCGCCGTTTTCACGTACTCCTTGCCATCGGCCAGCGTGAAGGCCAGCTCCAGCGACTGGTTCGCGCCCGCTTCCTGAATGTGGTAGCCGGAGATGGAAATCGAATTGAACTTGGGCATGTGATGCGCCGTGTATTCGATGATGTCGCCAATGATCTTCATCGACGGCTCCGGCGGGTAGATGTAGGTGTTGCGAACCATGAACTCCTTGAGGATGTCGTTCTGGATCGTGCCCGCCAGCTGGTCCTGCCGCACGCCCTGCTCTTCGGCGGCCACCACGTAGCCCGCCAGCACGGGCAGCACCGCGCCGTTCATGGTCATGGAAACGCTCACCTTGTCCAGCGGAATGCCGTCAAAGAGAATCTTCATGTCCTCCACGCTGTCAATGGCCACGCCCGCCTTGCCCACATCGCCCGTCACGCGCGGGTGGTCGCTGTCGTAGCCCCGGTGCGTGGCCAGGTCAAACGCCACGGAAACGCCCTGCCCGCCTGCCGCCAGCGCCTTGCGATAAAAAGCGTTGGACTCCTCGGCGGTAGAAAAACCTGCGTACTGGCGGATGGTCCAGGGCCGCACCGCGTACATGGTGGCCTGCGGGCCGCGCAAGAAAGGCTCAAAGCCCGGCAGTGTGTCGGTATAAGGCAGGTTTTTGATGTCTTGCGCCGTGTAAAGCGGCTTGACCGTGATGCCGTCAGGCGTGAGCCAGTTCAGCGCCGCCACATCGCCGCCGGGAGCGGACTTTTGCGCGGCCTTTTGCCAGTCATCGAGGGTGGCGTGCTTGAATGAAGGCGTTTTGTCAGTCATGCTGATTCCTGCAAGTCAATTGCAAAACTCACGGTCACAGCCTGCGGCGCCGTCATGGCAAAAAGCTGGCGGCTTTTTCTGCTTCCTTTTCCCGCCAGACCCATGCCGCTTGCGGCGCACGCGGCCTTGCTCGCGTGAATGCAGCCATCGGGGCAGCTGCACGAACTGAATCTACCAGCCAGAACTCCAGAAAAACATGCCGGTAAACCCTAGATTGCGCCGTGGATTTGCGTTTTCTGGCCTGCGTTTTGAATGACGCCAAGGCATGGCAGCGCCCGCCAGCCATCTGGCCGCGCAGGGCGCGCAGAGCCAGCTGGATAGGCCAGGCGCCAAGCAGCCTGCTAGCAGGCGAAGAACAGGCGGAGCAGGCCGATTTAATCCGCTCCTTCATTCATAGCAATAGGTCCTAGTGAAATGGGCGCAAACGCCATTTCTGCAGGGCCTGAATTTGCTCCTGTTTCTGATGCGCCTTCATGCCGCCAGAACCTGCTTATGGCCTGGCGGCGAGAAGTTGCGGGCCGGCTCCGGAGCTGCGGGCCGCCCTCCTCCTGTGAGGCTGTGGCGCTTTCTCAAGCGCCGTTCTTGCCCTTGGCGGCCGTCTTGGGCGCGGCTGGCTTGGCTTCAGCCTTGGGCACAGCGGCCGCCTTGGGAGCGGCCGGTTTCGTTTCAGCAGGCCTGGGCGCTGCCGCCTTGGGCGCCTCTGCGGGCTGGACAGCCGCAGGCTTGACCGGGGCGGCGCTGGCTGCGGGAGCGGCCTGAGGGGCTGGCCTGGAAGCAGCCGCCTTCCTGGCTGCGGCGGCTTCGCTGCGGGCGATGAAATCGCGGATATGCGGATACACCTTCTCGCGCCAGCGGCTGCCGCTGAACACGCCATAGTGGCCCGCGCCCATCACCGTCAGGCGGTTGCCTTCAACGGGCGGCAGGCTGGTGCACAGCGCGTGAGCCACTTCCGTCTGGCCGCTGCCTGAAATGTCATCCAGCTCGCCTTCCACTGTCAGCAGGGCCGTATCAGTAATGTCCTGCGGGCGCACGCGTTCCAGCTGACCTTGCGAATTGCGCACGCTCCATGTGCCCTTGGGCAATGCGTAATCCTGGAAAACAGCCTTGATGGTTTCCAGATAATAATCAGCATCCATATCCAGCACGGCGTTATATTCGTCGTAGAAACGGCGGTGCGTTTCAGCGCTGGATTCATCGCCCCTGATCAGGTTCCTGAAATAATCATAATGGCTGCTGGCGTGGCGGCCCGGATTCATGGCAATAAAACCGGCATGCTGCAAAAAGCCAGGGTAAACACGCCGCCCCGCGCCCGGATATTTGGGAGGCACGCGGTAAATCACGTTGTTTTCAAACCATGAAAGGCTTTTGCCCGTGGCCAGGCGATTGACGGCCGTAGGCGAGCGGCGCGCGTCCACTGGGCCGGCCATCAGGGTCATGCTCAAAGGCGTGGTTTCGCCGCGCGAGGCCATGAGCGCCACTGCGCCCAGCACGGGCACCACAGGCTGGCACACGCTGACCACGTGGCACTGGCCCGCAACGGCCTGCAAGTGGCGAATGAAATCTTCCACATAGTTCACATAATCGTCCAAGTGAAATTCGCCATCGTCCAGCGGCACATCGCGGGCGTTTTTCCAGTCGGTAATGAACACGTCATGCCCTTGCAGCATGGTTCGCACCGTATCGCGCAAAAGCGTGGCGTAATGGCCGGACAGCGGCGCCACAATCAAAACCACGGGCTGTTTCTTGATTTTCTCCAGCAAAGCGGCGTCATCGGTGAAACGCTTGAAATGGCGCAGCTGGCAAAATGGCTTGTCCATTTCCACCTGCTCGTCAATCACGGCCTCCGCGCCATCAATGGTGATTTTGTGCAGATTGAATTCAGGCTTTCCATAATCCTTGCCCAGACGGTGCAGCAGCGAATATCCGGCTGAAACGCGATGCGCCAGCGGCAAGCGCCCCGCAGGAGAATTCGGGTTGCCATACAGCTTGGAGGCGGCGGCGGCCATATCGGTCAGCGGTTCCATCCAGGTGCGTTGGGTTTCATAAAGTTGGTAGAGCATCAGCAAGACCTTGTGAGAAGGAAAAAAGTGAATTTTGCAGCGCCGCCGCGCACATGTCTTGCGCTGGCGCACAAGCGCGCGCCGGGCGGCAGGAGCAAAAAGAGGCCCAGATTCGCTTCTCAATTCATAGCATGAGGTCCTAGTAGAACGGGCGTGAGAGCCGTTTTCCGCCCCTTGAATCTGCTCCTTTTTTTGATTCATTCTGACTGCGGCAACCGGCTCCTGCCACCCGGTTGCTGCTTGCGCGCCGCCTGCCAACCGCCTGCCAGCCGCCTGCCAGGTTGGGCGCGAGGGCCGCCGGGGCTGGCGGGCTGCTCACGCAGGCACGTCAAAGCTTTGCGGCGGCTGGCCGCTTTGCCAGCGCTGCGCCATGCGGGTGTAGGCGGCTTCCAGGCGCCGGGTGTAGGCGGGGGTGTCGTGCAGGGGGCAGGCGGCGCGGTTTTGCTGCAAACGCAGGCGCAAGGCGGCCAGCTCGGCCGGGCGGGTGGCCAGGCGCAGGGCGAGGGCTTCGTATTCGGCCAGCGTCGATGTGGCCAGCTCGGGCAGGCCGGCGGCGCGCACGATGCTGGTGGCGCCCCGGCCCACGTAGGTCTGGCCGGTGCAGGTGAGCACGGGCAGGCCGGCCCACAGGGCGTCTGACGCAGTGGCCAGGGCGTTGTAGGGGAGGGTGTCCAAAAAGAGGTCGGCCAGCGTGTAGCGGGCCAGGTATTGGTCAAAGCGCGTGCGCTCGGCAAAAACAAGGCGGGCGGGGTCGATGCCCGCCTGCTGCGCTTGCGCGCGCAAGTTGGCGCTGGCGTCTTCGCTGCCCTTGACGAGCCAGAGCACGCTGCCGGGCACGGCGGCCAGCAGGCGCATCCAGATGGCAAAGATGTCCGGCGAAATCTTGTAGTTGCCGCTGAAGGCGCAGAAAACGAAGGCATCGGGCGGCAGCCCCAGCGCCTGGCGCGGCGGCGGCAAGGCAATGGGGCGCTGGCGGTCGGTGGGCAAATAGCAGTGGGGCAGGCGCACGATGGCTTCGCTGTAGTGGGGCGCCAGCTCGGGCGGCATGAGGGTGGCGTCGCCCACGATGTAGTCGATGAAAGGCAGGCACAAGGTGCCGGGGTAGCCGATGTAATTGACGGCAATGGGCGCGGGACGGCGGGCCAGGATGCCCAGGCGCTCGCCGCGCGTGTAGCCCATCAGGTCCACGGCAATGTCGATGCCTTGCGCGTGAATATGGCGCGCGGCCTGCTCGTCGCTCATGGCGCTGGCGTCCACATAGTGCTCAAAGGCATGGCGCAGGCGCTCGTTCATGCCGCCGCTTTGGTGTTTGCCATAGGCGTAGGCGTAAATCTCGAAGCGGCTGCGGTCGTGCAGCTCGAACACTTCGGCCAGCACGCGCATGACGGCGTGCTGCACGTAATCCGCCGAGAGGTAGGCAATGCGGATGCGGCCCGGCGAAAGCGCCCTTTTGGCCGGCAGCGGCGCGGGTGCAGGTAGGTAGCGCCTGGCGGCCAGCGACGAGCACAGGCGGTTGCTGGCGGCATCGCCGCTTTGGGCCTGCCAGGTCAGCGGCGACACGGCCGCCCTGCCCTGCTGCATGGCCGCCTTGATGCGGGCCTGCCATTCGGGCAGGCGCGCCCAGGCGGCGGCCTGTCGCAGGTCTTGCAGCACCATGCCGGGCAGGTCTTCCTCATCGGGCAGCAAGGCCAGCGCCTTTTCAAACTCGCCAGCGGCCTGCTCGAAGCACTGCAAGTCTTCCAGCGCCTGGGCCTGCAAAAGATGGGCTTGCGCGGCAGATGCGGCGTCTTGCGCGGATGCCGCCGCGCCGGGCAAGGCCCGCCCCGCCTGCAACTGCTGCACGCTTTGCAGCAACTGGGCGGCGGCCTTCTGGTTGTCTTCGGCGCTGGCGCCCACGTCTTTGCGCATGAGCGAGGAGGCGGCGGGCGCCACGGCTTCCGTGCGGCCCAGGCCCAGCCGCGCCTGCAAGGCCGCGTGCGCTTGCGCGGCCGGCTCCAGCGTGGGCAGCAGCGCCAGCGCGCGGGCGTGGTCATTCAGCGCTTCTTCCAGCCGGCCCAGCCCTTCTCTGGCCACGCCCCGGCGGTGAAAGGCGGCGGCGTAATCGGGCTTGAGCGCCACGGCGCGGTCAAAGGCCGCCACGGCCTGCTCCAGCCGCCCCAGCGCCAGCAGAATGTTGCCCAGGTTGTTTTGCAAGATGGCGTGATCGGCCTGCACCTGCGCGGCCTGCTCCAGCCAGCCCAGCGCCTGCTCCAGCTGCCCTTGCTGCGCGAGCGTGGTGCCCAGCAGGTAGAGCGCGTCAAAGTGCCGCGCGTCGCGCTGCAAAATCTGCGCGTAGCACTGGCGCGCCTGCTCCAGCTGGCCCAGATGCTGGTGGGCCAGGCCCTGCTTGAACAAGATGCTGATGTCGGAAGCGGCAGAAGGCATGGCAGGCATGAAAGCTGGGCGCGCAAGGCAAAAGGCGCCGATGCTAATCAATGGCCCCGCATGGGCCGAGATGTATTTTTTTCTGCGGATTTGCGATTTTTCTGATGCCGTTGTAGCACAATGAAACGTATCCGCTTTGAACTTTGGTATGCCTTGCAAGAACCTGCCTGGTCTGCGGCATTGCAAATGTCTTGATGGGCGGCAAGCGGACCATCCGGTCCGTCTGCTGCTTGTGCGCCTTGCCGCCCCTCGCGGCCAGGCTCTGGACAGGTTCCGAAGGCTTTTTCAACTCGCTTGGGAGACAGGGCTTATGCGTTATTTACCAGGTTTGGCCTGGCGCGGCCTGGCAACCGTGGCGCTGGCTGCGTGCGCGGCCACTGCGGCTGCGGCAGACATCACGCTGGAAAAAATCAAACACACGGGTGTCATCACCATCGGCTACCGCGCCTCGGCCGCGCCTTTTTCGTTTGACGCCGCGCCCGGCAAGCCTGCGGGCTACGCCATCGACATCTGCCAGCGCCTGGTGGCCCAGTTGCGCGAGCAGCTGCACCTGCCTTCGCTGCAAGTGCGCTATGTGCTGGCCAACGCCGCCGAGCGCGTGGCCAAGCTCGACAGCGGCGAAATGCAGATGGAGTGCTCCGACTCCACCAACACCAAGGAGCGCCGCGAACAGGCAGCCTTCGCCCCCGCCTACTACTACGCAGGCACGCGTCTGCTGGTGCGCGCCGACGACAGCGCCGACAGCCTGGCGCAAATGGACGGCCGCTCCGTCGCCGTGATCGCAGGCTCCACCGGCCAGGCCATTGCCAAGGCGCGCAAGGACGCGGGGGTGAACCTGAACATCATCGAAGTGCCCAACGCCGCCGCAGGCGTGCGCGCCGTGGTTGAAAAGCGCGCCGACGGCACGCTCTCTGACGACATCGTGCTGCTGGATCAGGCCAAGATGCTCAAAGACACCGTCAAGGTGGTCGGCCCCAAGATGTCGGTAGAGCCGCTGGCCATCATGCTGCCGCGCCACTCGCCCGACTTCCGCAACCTCATCGTCCGCAGCATGCTCGATTTGCTGCGCGATGGCGTGGTGCAGCAGCTCTACCAGACCTGGTTTGAAAACCCCATGCCCGTGCGCGGCTACTCGCTGGGAACGCCCCCTGACGCCCTGCTGAAAGACGCCTTCCGCCGCCCCAGCGAATTCGTCTCCGAATGGACGGTGATGTAGGCGCCAGCCCGCTGGCCCGCCCGGCAACCCAATTGCCGCTTTTCGCGAAAGATGGTTTGCTGCGCCGCCATCCCTGGCGCCCAGAACCCCATTGCCCTTCAAGCCAAAGCCGGGGCAGGCGGCAGCCCGGAAACTTGCCGTCTGGCCGCAAGCAGCTTCAAAAGCAAATTTTTTACTTCTTAATCCATAGCATTACGTCCTAGAGGAAACTGCGGGAAACGGCCTTTTCACCCCCTTGAATTTGCTCCTGTTTCTGATGTACTCCTCCCCTTCTCGCGTGCCCTGCCCCTCCGCTGGCGAAGCCGCTTGCGTTGATGCCGCCCTGGCCGCCTTCGCTCGCCAGCGTCCGCCCTTGCCGCTGGGCGTGGCTTATTCGGGCGGGGCCGATTCCACGGCGCTGCTGCTGGGCTGCGCGCGGCTATGGCCGGGGCAAGTGGTGGCGCTGCACGTCAATCACGGCCTGCAAGAAGCGGCCAGCACCTTTGAAAGCCACTGCGCCGCCTTCTGCCAGCGCCTGGGCGTGCCCTTGCGCGTGCGGCACGTGCAGGCCGCCCACGCCAAAGGCGAAAGCCCCGAAGCCGCTGCTCGCGCGCACCGCTACGAAGCCCTGCTGGCGCTGGCCGCCGAGCCGCCCGCCTTGCGCGCCATCGCGCTGGCGCAGCATGCTGACGACCAGGTGGAAACCGTGCTGCTGGCCCTCTCGCGCGGCGCGGGCCTGCCGGGCCTGGCCGCCATGCCCGCCCGCTGGCAGCGCGGCGGCCTGGCCTGGTTGCGTCCTTTTCTGCGCGTGCCCGGCGCGGCCCTGCGCGAGTGGCTGGCGAAGCAGGGCCTGAAGACCGTCGAAGGAAGCAGCGCAGGAAACGGCGCAGGAAACAGTGCAGAAATGGGCTGGGTGGAAGACCCCAGCAACGCCAGCGCGCGCTACACGCGCAACCGCATCCGCGCCCAGGTGCTGCCCGCGCTGCAAGCGGCGCTGCCCGGCTTTCGCGCCGCCTTCGCGCGCAGCGCCGCCCACGCGGCCCAGGCGCAGCAACTGCTGCAAGAAGTGGCCGCGCAAGACCTGGCCGCCTGCGGCGCAGCGCCGCCCGTCATCGCCGCCTTGCAAGCGCTCAGCCCCGCCCGCCAGGCCAATGTGCTGCGCTACTGGCTGGCCAGCTGCCACGCCAGCTCACCCAGCAGCGCGCAAATGACCGAGCTGCTCGCCCAGATTGCCGCCTGCACCACGCGCGGCCATCGCCTGCGCCTGAAAGTGGGGGCGGGCTACGTGCTGCGCCAGGGCGAGCGCCTGCAATGGCTTGAAAACGGATGAGCGCGGGCAGCGCGCGGCGCTGAAAACCTGCTCACCATCCGTCTGCGCACCAGTTCTTGCAGCCTCCCGTGCCCTGAAAAACAGCGCTGGTTTCGCTACTGATTAAATAGCGATAAAGCCCGTGAAACCGTGCGGCAAAGGCATTTTCAGTGTTCCAAATCTGCTCCCAAAAAAGAGTCAAGCGCGCCAAACCCGGGGCTGTGCGTGGCTGGCGCACTTGCGCTCACGGCCAGGTCTTTGA
>ERZ773070.874-NODE-874-length-20023-cov-18.055689_pt1 | contig 20023 bp, 20 predicted proteins | sample MGYA00580618_ERZ773070 | MGnify/ENA primary metagenome ERZ773070 (study PRJEB29015, sample SAMEA2738023) | human oral metagenome | biome: human oral; feature: human-associated habitat; material: dental | place: China | collected 2019 ... | reverse complement strand
TCGTTAAGGGCAACCGCGAATTCAAAGCAACACTTGAAAATGTTCAATTTGTTAAATTGTACCAAAACGCTGAAGAAGTTATTGAAAAACTTGAAGACAAGAGCAAACACCTTGAGCGCATTGCCGTTGTTGGTGGTGGTTACATCGGTGTAGAACTTGCTGAGGCCTTCGAGCGTCTTGGAAAAGAAGTGGTGCTTGTGGATATCGTGGACACTGTATTGAACGGCTACTACGACAAAGACTTCACTCAAATGATGGCGAAGAACTTGGAAGAGCACAACATCCGCTTGGCTCTTGGTCAAACAGTTAAAGCCATCCAAGGTGATGGTAAAGTTGAACGCTTGGTAACAGACAAAGAAACATTTGATGTGGACATGGTTGTTCTTGCAGTTGGTTTCCGTCCAAACACAGCGCTTGCTGACGGTAAGATCGAGCTCTTCCGCAACGGTGCCTTCCTTGTAGACAAGAAACAAGAAACATCTATCCCAGGTGTCTACGCTGTTGGTGACTGTGCGACTGTTTATGACAATGCACGTAAAGACACTAGCTACATCGCCCTTGCATCTAACGCTGTTCGTACTGGTATCGTGGGTGCTTACAACGCTTGTGGTCATGAATTGGAAGGAATCGGAGTTCAAGGATCAAACGGTATCTCTATCTACGGCCTTCACATGGTTTCAACTGGTTTGACTCTTGAAAAGGCAAAAGCAGCTGGCTACAACGCAACTGAAACTGGCTTTAACGACCTTCAAAAACCTGAATTTATCAAACACGACAACCACGAAGTTGCCATCAAGATTGTCTTTGACAAAGACAGCCGCGAAATCCTTGGTGCGCAAATGGTGTCTCGTGACTCTGCAATTAGTATGGGAATCCACATGTTCTCACTTGCTATCCAAGAGCATGTGACAATTGATAAATTGGCTTTGACAGACCTATTCTTCCTGCCACACTTCAATAAACCATACAATTACATCACTATGGCTGCACTAACAGCTGAAAAATAATCAATGAAAGTCCCGATGAGGGACTTTTTTGTTGCTTGTTTTATCGAGTTGAATTGTCAATACAATACAGAATGAGGCATATATATTATATGTTTATCAACTAGTACAATAATTAATAATCATTCTAATGAGTCTTAAAATTAGTTCTATTTTAGATATTTTTGTTATACTAAGATGAAAATAAAATTTTAGAAAGTTGCTATATGAAGAAAAATATTGTTCTTTTCACTTTTCTCCTTCTGAGCGCGATTGGCTTGGAATACGAGACACAGGCTTATACCACTGGCAGTATGTCAGGTACTAGTTATGGGATTGTCGGACTGTCAGCCCTTTTAGCCCTGCTTTATATCATCCCAGCTCTGCTTTTGATTCGCAGTTTGGGTAAAAAATGGCAGACACCTGCATTTAGCCTTGGGCTTGCTCTGCTAGGTGGGCTATTCATTTCTGGATGGACGTCTGGCTTAGCCAATACTTATATCCACGAGTGGGTCAGCACCAACTTCCCAAACACCTTGCTCAGTGACCTAGAAAATGCTATCGCAGCTCCGCTGGTTGAAGAGCCGCTTAAGCTTTTGGCGGTTGCTTTCGCTGTCTATCTAGTGCCAGTCAAAAAACTTAAAGGCTTTTTACTATTGGGAATTACAGCTGGCATAGGTTTTCAGATTAGTGAGGACTTTTCTTATATCCTTTCCGACCTACCTGAAGGATTTTCCTTCACGATCTCTGGTATTTTAGGCCGTATCACAGGCGGGGTAGCTTCTCACTGGCTCTATACTGCTTTGACCACTATTGGATTAGCTCTGATGTTCCGATTTGCTAAGACTCAAAAAACTTATTTTAAAGCTGGCCTATTTTACTTCTTATCAGCTTTTGTTCTCCACTTCTTCTGGAACTCTCCATTGACTTCTATTGAAACGGATATCCCAGTCATCGTTCCTGTCATGACTGCTGTGGCTGTCTTCATTTTCTACCAAGCTTATCGAACAGCTGGCAAGATTGATCAGGAAGATTTGTCAATCTAAACACGAAACGACCTTCAAGGTCGTTTTTTTGATGTTTAAACTGCATTTTTGGCATTCTTTTAAATCTGATAAAGTTGATGTTAAAAAATTTATATCCAAAAGCAAAATGTTCATGGCTATCGCCTTGTTTCTGGCCTATATTTTGTGCTAAAATGTTGCTATAAGGACTTTGGGAGAGAAATGATGATTAAACAAAAAGAACAAATTTCTGATACGAAAAAAGAATTTAATTTTATATCCAGCTCTATTATTTCCCAAGTATCTAGGGGGATTCTGGTAGGCATTTTTGCTGGACTAGTAGTGGGAGCATTTCGTTTTTTGATTGAGAAAAGTTTTCACTTGGTGCAAGCGGCTTATGTGAGGGGCAGGAGTGAGTGGTTTTGGCTAGTAGCCTTGCTTTTCTTCTATGCTTTTATTGTCTTTATAAATGCTAGATTGGTAGCTACAGAAAAGGATATAAAGGGTTCAGGGATTCCACAAGTTGAGGCCGAGTTGAAAGGCTTGATGTCACTTTCTTGGTGGAGCATTCTCTGGAAAAAATTCTTAGTTGGTATTTTAGCAATTTCCAGTGGCTTGATGCTGGGACGTGAGGGACCGAGTATTCAGCTAGGAGCGATGAGTGGAAAAGGCATATCTAAATGGCTAAATTTGAGTCCGGTAGAGGAGCGGACCTTGATTGCCAGTGGTGCAGCTGCGGGCTTGGCTGCGGCTTTTAATGCACCGATTGCAGGTTTGCTCTTTGTCGTTGAGGAAGTTTACCATCATTTTTCCCGCTTCTTTTGGGTTTCAACCTTGGCGGCAAGTTTGGTGGCAAATTTCATTTCCCTATCTATATTCGGCCTGACTCCTGTTTTGGATATGCCGGATAATATTCCTTTCATGGGGTTGGAGCAGTACTGGATTTATATTTTAATGGGCCTGTTTTTAGGCTTGGCTGGCTTTGTCTATGAAAAAGCAGTCCTCAATATTCATCTGGTTTATGAAGCTCTGGGAAAATTTTTTAGGTTGCCGAAAAATTATTATCCGATTTTTGCCTTTGTCTTGATCGTTCCGATTGGCTATTTTCTGCCTCATTTGCTGGGTGGTGGGAACCAGCTGATTTTGTCTCTGACGAGTGCTCATTACACAGTTGGAACCTTGCTTCTCTTTTTCTTACTCCGTTTTGTATGGAGCATGATGAGTTATGGCAGCGGACTTCCTGGTGGTATTTTTCTGCCCATTCTGGCTTTAGGTTCTTTACTAGGCGCAGCAATTGGAGCCCTTTGTGTAGAAGCTGGCTTTATCACGCAGGAACAATTTCCAATTTTTATCATCTTGGGAATGAGTGGGTATTTTGGTGCTATTTCCAAAGCTCCGCTAACAGCTATGATTCTCGTGACAGAGATGGTGGGGGATATTCGAAATCTTATGCCACTGGGCTTGGTTACTCTGATGGCCTATATTGCTATGGATCTGCTGAAGGGAGCGCCTGTCTATGAAGCCATGCTTGAAAAAATGCTGCCAGATCGGATTGAAGATGACGGAGAGACAACCTTGATTGAAATTCCTGTTTCAGAAAAGATCGCAGGCCGGCAGGTGCATGAGTTGGAGCTACCGCATGGCGTTTTAATCACCATGAATATCCATAAGGGCAAGACCCAGACGGTTAATGGAGCTAGTCGTCTCTACCTAGGAGATACGATTTATGTAGTCGTTAAGAAGTCAGAAATTGGCAAAATTAAGGATATCTTGCTTTGAAATGCTCATTTTTTACTCAGAAAGGAAAGTTTTATTATAATTATCTGACAATTTATTGAAATATGAGAAATAAATTGTTATAATTTATATGAATTCGCCCCTTTTAGGGAAAATAAAGGAGTCAAGATGAAAAAACTTGGAATTGTCTTATTGTCAACAGCTATTTTACTGACTGGCTGTGCTGCTAATCAAAAATCGAATACAAGTGCCAGCAGTTCGGAAGCTAAAACAAGTCTATCAGCTTATGACCAGAAAGCTTTGGATAAGGCAACAGCAGAGTATAAAGCCTTTGTACAGAAAGAAATTGATCAATTATTGACGGATACGGAGAAATTCAGAGATACGCTCAAAGAAGGCAAGCTTGATGAAGCCAAGAAAATGTATCCGCTAATTCGCATGAGTTACGAGCGTTCAGAGCCGATTGCCGAAAGCTTCGGAGAATCTGATGTGAAGATTGACTTCCGCTTAGCTGACTATGTGGATGAAAATAAGACCGAAGAAGGCTGGTCAGGCTTCCACCGAATCGAAAAAATTCTGTGGGAAAGTAATACAACGGCGGGGACAGAGAAATATGCAGACCAGTTGGTCAATGACATCAAAGAATTAAAGGCTAAAATTGCGACTGTCGAGGTTACGCCAGACATCATGCTGACTGGTGCAGTTGACCTGCTCAACGAAGTGGCGACCAGCAAGATTACTGGTGAAGAAGAAATCTTTTCACATACGGATTTGTATGATTTCCGTGCCAATATTCAAGGGGCAGAAAAGATTTTCGAACTCTTTAAACCTTTGATTGAGAAGAAAGATGAAAAACTGGTAAAAAGTATAGAAACTGAGTTCAAGAATGTTAATAGTTTGCTAGACAAGCACATGACGGATTCTAAGAATTATAAACTTTATACCGAATTGAGCAAGGAAGATACCAAAGAGCTAGGAGAAGCTGTCACAAAACTGGGCGAACCTCTCTCGCAAATGGGAGTCATCCTAGATGGGAAGTAAGAAGATGACCAAGGACGAAAAATGGTTTAATAAAAAAATGGATCGTCGGGAATTTCTTAAAAAAGCAGGGATTGGAGGCGCAGGCTTAGCGCTTGGTGTCTCCAGTGCATCTGCTTTTTTCGCTAATCAAGCGAAGGAAGACAAAAAATTGGCTGACGGTGAAGAAGAAATCAGTTTTTACGGTGAGCATCAGGCTGGCATCACAACAGCTATGCAAAAGAATATCTATTTTGTTATCCTGGACTTGCATACGACGGATAAAGAGACCATTATCCAGATGTTCAAGGACTGGACAGTTTACAGTGAAAAGTTGGTCAATGGAGAGCTAGTCAAAAAAGATGGCTCTAATGCCCTCTTGCCACCTACGGATACTGGCGAAACAGTCGGACTCAACCCTTATCGACTGACCTTGACCTTTGGTGTCTCCGCTTCTTTTCTGAAAAAAATGGGCTTGGAGGATAAAAAGCCCAAGGAATTTCGCGACCTGCCTCCTTTCCCTAAGGAACAACTGAAAGAGAAATATACTGGTGGGGATATTGTCATTCAAGCTTGCGCAGATGACGAGCAGGTGGCTTTTCATGCCGTTCGCAATCTGGTTCGTAAAGCGCGAAATACTGTCACCATGAAATGGAGTCAGGCTGGTTTTGCTGCTATAGGTGATCGTATGTCTACTCCTCGCAATCTATTTGGTTTTAAAGATGGCACAGCAAATGTCACCAAGGAGAAAGATTTTGACAAGGTAGTTTGGTGTGATAGCAAGGACTGGATGAAGGGTGGCTCTTACATGGCTGTCCGTCGGATCCAGATGTTTCTTGAGACTTGGGATCGGACCAATTTGCAAGAGCAGGAAAATACCTTTGGCCGTTATAAGGAGAGTGGAGCACCCTTTGGCAAGAAGAATGAATTCGACGAGGTAGACTTGGACTTGCTTCCAGTTGATGCACATGTGCGGCTGGCTAAAGAAGTCGACAAGCCTCTCTATCGTCGTTCCTATTCTTATTCGGATGGGATCGATGAAACAACCGGTCAATTTGATACTGGTTTGCTTTTTATCTCTTTCCAAAAGGATCCCGACAGCTTTATAAAGGTGCAGACCAATCTTGGGGCACAGGATAAGATGAATGAATATATCACCCATGTGGGCAGTGGCTTGTTTGCTTGCTTCGGCGGTGTCAAAGAAGGAGAATATCTTGGTCAGAAATTATTTGAATAAAGTCCTGTTTTTGCTCCTGACTCTTTTGCTCCTAGTTCAGCCTGTATCAGCTGAGGATTCTTATAGTAGTCTCTTTATCAAGATTACGGATGCTAGCACCGCCGTTCAAAAGGGCGACCAAGCCAGTGCCAAACAATTGCTAGAGGAGATCCAGACTGAATTTACGACTTTAAGTAACCATGACTCAGCTGCAGGGAAAGAGGTCAGCAAGGCATTGACTATCTCAGGCGATGTAACAGAGGACAAGCTGACCAAGGTTTCAGCTGCTCTTTTAGCTTTTGAAAAGGAGCAGAATCCTGTTGATCTTGAGGCGGAAAAAACCAAGCTAGTCAATAAACTAGAATCAAAATTTCAAGCTCTTCAGGCAGCGATTGAGAGCAAGGATCTTGAAAAGATTCGTGAAGCCTATAAAAAAATGAATTCGACTTGGACCGCCAATGAAGGAGTGGTGCGAGATCATAGCACGGCTCATTATGGTAAGGTGGAAACGGCCATTTCTTTTTTACGAAGTGCTATCGAGACGGAACCGACGGATTTTGAAGCTATTCAAACTTCTTATGATGACCTGACGGCAGCGATTGACAGCTTTGTCAAGGGAGAAGAAGCGACAGCTAGCAGTGAAAATCTTACGCTGGCAGATGGCATCGACCTGCTAAAAAAAGCTCTGCTTGCTTTCCAAAAAGGAGACGAAAAGCAGGGCAAGGCTGCGATGAAGAAATTTATCACGATTTGGCCAAGTGTTGAAGGAGATGTCAGCACTAAAAATCCTTCCCTCTATACCAAAGTAGAGAGCCAGTCGCCTGTCATCATGGTGAAGGGCAAGGATAAGGAGTATCAAGACCAGCTCGCGTCCTTAATCAGTGAGCTAGAACAGATTGACACCAGCGGATCTTATACTTTCTTTGATGCCATGCTGATTTTGTTGCGCGAGGGCGTTGAGGCTCTCTTGATTGTGATGGCACTTGTCACGACGCTCAAGACGTCCAAGATGAAAAAAGGTCTCAAATGGGTTTATACTGGTGCTGGCTTGGGCGTACTAGCCAGTGCGGCCATTGCCATTTTGCTACAGACTCTTTTTCCAGCCGTCGCCTCTGGCTCTAATCGTGAAATTATTGAGGGGGCAGTGGGGATTTTTGCGGTTGTCATGATGATTTTGGTCGGCATTTGGCTCCACAGCAAGTCCTCTGTCAAGAAGTGGAATGACTTCATGGAAAGTCAGATGCAGGCAGTGACAGCCAGTGGTAGTTTTATTTCCATGTTTGCCCTGAGCTTTCTCGCTGTCTTCCGTGAGGGAGCGGAGACCATCTTGTTTTATGCAGGCATTTTACCACGAATTACTACTCTAGACTTCTTTTTGGGACTGGGACTTGCTATTTTGGTTTTAGTCTTGCTCGCAATTCTAATGACCAAGGCCAGCAGTTTCATTCGGCCTCATCGGATTTTCTTTGGTCTGACCTGGCTGATTTATGCCTTGGCCTTTAAGATGTTGGGTGTCAGCATTCATGCCCTGCAATTAACAGCCATTTTCCCTAGTCACTTGCTGTCTCATCTTCCAACCATTGATTGGCTGGGAATTTATCCGAGCCTAGAAGTGCTTCTAAGTCAAGCCATCTTTCTTGTCGTTGTTCTTTATGTGACCTTTAGAAATCGGCAAAAGGAGCAAGCAGATGCCTAGTAAGGAACAGACCGTTGTTGAGCATTTGACGGAATTTAGATGGCGTTTTATAGCCGTCTTAATCTGGTTCGGTTTGATTTTTCTGGTCAGTCTGCTTTTTGCAGCGGATATTTACAAATGGTTGACCGCTTCCTTTGAGCAGAAGCTGATTGTATTGGGGCCAGACGACATTCTTTGGATTTATATTAGCCTGGCTAGTCTTGTGGCTTTCTCACTGACGCTCCCTTTTATGGTCTATCAGATTTGGGAATTTATCCGACCTGCTCTTAGAAATAGTGAGGCAAAGGCGATTTTTGCTTATATACCAGCTACATTTTTCAGCTTTGTCTTGGGTTTGGCCTTTGGTTTTTACTTTGTCAGCCCCGCTATTTTGCAAGTTTTACTTTCTTTAGGAGATGGTTTATTTGCTGTCCAGATGACAGCGCAGAACTATCTGTCCTTTCTATTTCACACGACCATTCCGATTGCTTGTTTGTTTGAATTGCCTGTCATTGTGGCCTTTCTCACATCAATTGGTTTGCTCAAACCGCAATTTTTGATAAAATATAGACGCTATGCCTATTTCGTTTTATTGGTATTAGCAGTTGTCTTGACGCCGGCTGATTTCATCAGCGATTTGTCGATGACAGTGCCACTGATTTTGCTGTATGAAGTCAGTATCCTATTGAGTAAAATGATTGAGAAAAGGAGAACATCGTAATGGGAATTTTAAAAGACATCGGACTACCAGGGCTTATCGTTATCGTCCTAGGTGCCTTACTGATTTTTGGACCAAAACGCCTACCAGAGCTGGGGCAGTCGATTGGAAAAATGTTTTCAGAGTTTAAAAAGGCAGTCGATGGAGGAGCAGAAGACTCCAACTCAGAAAAAGATAAGAAAGAATAAAACACGGGCGACCGTGTTTTTCTTAATTTCCGAACATTATCAATAATATATTTGAAATATTTTACAAAACCTGTACCTTGTGATATACTTTTTCTGGAAACGTCTGGATAGATGTAGCGATGCTGATCAGCATAGGTAGGTCATTTTTAAGTATTGATAAGGAGTTTTCCATGCTCAATGATTTTCAGGTTTTTGACTATGAAGATATTCAACTAATTCCAGCGAAATGTATTGTGAAAAGTCGCTCAGAGGCTGATACCAGTGTGAAATTTGGTAAACATAGGTTTCGGATGCCAGTCGTTCCGTCCAATATGCAGACGATTATTGACGAATCCGTCGCTGAAGAGCTTGCTCGAGGAGGCTATTTCTACATTATGCACCGTTTCGATGAGGAAGGTCGCAAACCATTCGTTAAACGAATGCATGAGCAAGGCCTGATTGCATCGATCTCCGTCGGTGTGAAAGACTATGAGTATGACTTCGTTAGCAGCCTCAAAGATGATGCACCTGAATACATTACCATTGATATTGCGCACGGGCACTCAGACAGCGTGATTCAAATGATCCAACACATCAAGAAAGAATTACCAGAGACCTTTGTCATTGCTGGAAATGTCGGAACTCCAGAAGCTGTGCGGGAGCTGGAAAATGCTGGCGCGGATGCAACTAAAGTCGGCATTGGTCCAGGCAAGGTTTGTATTACCAAAGTCAAGACAGGATTTGGTACGGGCGGCTGGCAGTTGTCTGCTCTTCGTTGGTGCTCAAAGGTTGCCCGCAAGCCTATTATTGCGGACGGAGGGATTCGGACGCACGGTGATATTGCCAAATCAATCCGCTTTGGAGCTAGCATGGTCATGATTGGTTCGCTCTTTGCTGGTCACATTGAAAGCCCAGGTGAAACCATCGAGGTAGATGGTGATAAGTTTAAAGAATACTATGGTTCTGCATCCGAGTATCAAAAAGGTGCTTATAAAAATGTCGAAGGCAAGAAGATTTTGCTGCCGGCTAAGGGCCACTTGCAAGACACATTAACTGAAATGGAGCAGGATTTGCAGAGCTCGATTTCCTATGCTGGAGGTCGTGATTTGCATAGCCTGACTCGCGTGGACTATGTCATCGTCAAAAACTCCATCTGGAATGGCGATGCCCTTTAATTAAATAGAATAACTTATTTATCTTGCTAATGATTGGGGCAAGGTCTCTACAAGATGCCAAACATCTAACAATAAGTGAGTCTAATGACTTTCTGGTACTTTCAGTGTCAGGCTATTTGTCATTAAAAGAAAGGACTTGCTTATCGTGGCAGGTCCTTTCATCATTGAACCAAGATATGTTAAGAGGAGATACATGAAAAAATTAGAAGAGAGAATTCTGCAAGACGGCAACGTTTTGGGAGAGAATATTCTCAAAGTTGACTCTTTCCTGACTCATCAGGTTGATTTTTCGCTTATGAAAGAAATCGGACAAGTATTTGCTGAGCATTTCAGGGATGCAGGCATTACAAAGGTTGTGACGATTGAGGCTTCAGGGATTGTACCGGCTGTCTACACGGCGGAAGCCTTGGGTGTTCCAATGATTTTTGCTAAAAAGTCTAAGAACATCACCATGACTGAAGGAATTTTAACGGCGGAAGTATATTCCTTTACCAAGCAGATCACTTCGACTGTCTCCATCGCTAGTAAGTTTTTGGAGTCAAGTGACGAGGTTCTGGTCGTTGATGATTTCTTGGCAAATGGTCAGGCAGCTAAAGGCCTGATTAAAATCATTGAAGAAGCAGGTGCTGAGGTGGTAGCCGTTGGAATCGTGATTGAGAAATCTTTCCAAGACGGTCGAAGCTTGCTAGAAGCTCAAGGCCAAACAGTTCTTTCCTTGGCTCGAATTGACCGATTTGAAAATGGAAAAGTTGTATTTAGAGAGGCAGATCTATAAGATGAACTATAATGAAGAAAAACATTCACAGGCAGCCATTTTAGGTTTGCAGCATTTGTTGGCTATGTATTCGGGCTCCATCTTGGTGCCGATTATGATTGCTGGGGCTTTAGGATACTCGGCTGAGCAGTTGACCTATCTGATTTCGACAGATATTTTCATGTGTGGTGTTGCCACTCTCTTGCAACTCCAGCTAAATAAATATTTTGGTATCGGTCTGCCGGTCGTGCTGGGCGTGGCTTTCCAATCCGTTGCTCCTCTGATTATCATTGGGCAGAGCCATGGTAGTGGCGCTATGTTTGGTGCCTTAATTGCATCAGGGATTTATGTTGTTCTGATCGCTGGGATTTTCTCAAAAATCGCTAATCTGTTTCCATCAGTTGTGACTGGTTCGGTCATTACGACCATTGGGTTGACCTTGATTCCAGTTGCCATTGGCAATATGGGAAATAACGTAGACAAGCCGACCGCCCAAAGTCTGATTCTAGCAGCTGTGACGGTGCTGATTATTCTTTTGATTAACATTTTTACCAAAGGTTTTATCAAATCCATCTCTATTTTGATTGGATTGATTGTCGGTACGGGTATTGCTGGAGCCATGGGCTTGGTGGATTTGACGCCGGTCGCACAGGCTCCACTGGTTCATGTGCCAACCCCTTTCTATTTCGGAGCACCAAAGTTTGAAGTCTCTTCTATCGTGATGATGTGTATCATCGCAACGGTCTCTCTAGTGGAGTCAACGGGTGTATACTTGGCACTTTCTGACATTACCAAAGATAAAATTGACAGCACCCGCTTACGAAATGGTTATCGAGCAGAAGGACTTGCGGTCCTGCTGGGTGGTGTCTTCAATACTTTCCCTTACACAGGATTTTCACAAAATGTTGGCTTGGTCAAATTATCCGGTATCAAAACGCGGTTGCCGATTTACTATGCGGCTGGTTTCCTGATTCTCCTCGGCCTTTTGCCAAAATTCGGAGCCTTGGCACAGATTATTCCAAGTCCAGTTCTTGGTGGTGCCATGCTAGTTATGTTTGGTTTTGTGTCCGTTCAGGGGATGCAAATCTTAGCGCGTGTTGACTTTGAGCACAGCGAGCATAATTTCCTCATTGCAGCTATTTCTATCTCAGCAGGTGTCGGACTCAATGGTAGCAGTCTTTTCAACAGCTTACCGACCAGCCTTCAGATGTTCTTCTCAAACGGAATTGTCATGGCCAGTCTGATTGCCATTGTCCTAAACGCGATCCTAAATCGCAAAAATAAATAAGAAAGAGAGTGGGACAGAAATCGGTAATTCGTTAGAATTCGATTTCGTCGTCCCACCTCCGCACAGTTGAGTAGGGCTGTAAAAGCTGATGAAATCAGCGTAGTAGAGCCCACTCAACCACTGCGTCTTGCTCGATAATCCAAAGACAATTGAGAGGCTAGGACTTTTGTCCCAGCCTCTTTTGACTATTCAGCTAGCTTGTAGTATAGTTAAAAAAGAAGATTAAAAAAAGGAATTCGACATGTATCAGACTTATCATTTGAAACAACGCCTAAGCTTGTTTGTCTCAATTTTTCTTCCCATCTTGATTTATCAGCTAGCAAATTTCTCGGCTTCCTTTGTTGACACGACCATGACGGGCCAATACGATACCTTGCATCTGGCAGGCGTCTCTATGGCGACCAGTCTGTGGGGTTCATTTTTCTCCTTTCTGACGGGGATTGTGTCTGCCTTGGTTCCTATTATCGGTCATCATTTGGGACAGGGGAAAGATGAAAAAATTGCCTCAGATTTTTATCAGTTCATTTATCTTTCTTTGGCATTATCGCTGATTTTATTTGCGCTGGTATTTTTGGGTGCCCCTTTGGTTTTGCAGCGTCTAGGCTTAGACTCTTTGGTAAAAGATGTGGCCCAGCGTTATCTTTGGTACTTGTCCATCGGTATCATTCCCTTCTTGCTCTTTAGTGTTATTCGCTCTCTCTTGGATGCTTTAGGGCTGACTCGGCTTTCTATGTATTTGATGCTCTTGCTCTTACCCTTGAATGCCAGCTTTAATTATGTTTTGATTTATGGGGCTTTTGGTTTTCCGGAAATGGGCGGAGCTGGTGCGGGACTAGGAACTTCTTTGGCTTATTGGGTTTTATTAGTCATATCACTATTACTGGCCATCAAACATCCTAAAGTCCGCCAATACCAACTCTGGAAAATTCGTCCCTTGAGCAAAGCTGGTTTGGCTGAAGGTTTTCGCTTAGGCTTGCCAATAGGAGGGACAGTCTTTGCGGAAGTTGTCATCTTTTCAATCGTCGGTCTAGTGATGTCAAAATTTTCTTCTTTGATTATTGCTAGCCATCAGGCTGCCATGAACTTTTCTACTCTTATGTATGCTTTCCCTATGAGTATTTCTACAGCCATGGCTATCATTGTCTCTTATGAGTTGGGAGCTGAAAGACTTGACGATGTGAAGAAATATTGTACTTTGGGGAGAATTGTGGCATCCATTTTCGCGGTCTTTACCTTGATTTTTCTCTATATTTTCCGAGACAAGGTTGCCAGTCTCTATGGCTCTGATCCAGAGTTTATTCGTCTGACCTCAATCTTTCTGACTTTTAGCCTCTTTTTCCAATTGGCTGATACGATTGCCGCTCCTTTGCAGGGAATTTTGCGAGGCTACAAGGATACTCAAGCTCCATTTTACTTGGGCTTACTAGCTTACTGGGGCGTTTCCTTGCCTCTGGGCTGGTTTTTAGATCAGGCTACGGACTTGGGACCTTATGGGTATTGGATTGGACTGATTGCGAGTTTGGTCGTGAGTGCAATCCTCTACCAACTGCGATTGAATTATATCCAAAAGAAGCGACGCTGAGCATTTTCATCATAAAACCAAAAGGCTGAGAAAAGTATCTCAGCCTTTTTGATTTTATTTTGTTCGCATTTCACCTTGGGGGAAGTAAGTGCCTTCTGGCATGTCGTTGATGATGACATGGACAGCAGACTGAGGTGCGCCAGTATTTCTGACAACGGCTTCGGTGACTTCCTTGGCCAAAGCCTTCTTTTGTTCCAAGCTGCGGCCTTCAAATAAATCAATTCTGACAAATGGCATATGATTTCTCCTTTTCTTTTGCTAATCTTATTTTATCACAAATTAGGTTTTAAAGAATAGTGAATTGTGGTAAAATAATAGGAAGTACGGTCGGTCTTTCCAGCAGAGTTTATGGATAATGCTGAAAGTCCTAGAAAGACAATACTTAGAGAGAATGTAGATATAAAATGGCTCAGTTATATTATAAATATGGCACAATGAATTCGGGCAAGACCATTGAAATTTTGAAAGTGGCCCACAACTACGAAGAGCAGGGGAAAAGTGTAGTAATCATGACCTCGGCTGTCGATACACGTGATGGCCTTGGCGTTGTTTCCAGCCGTATCGGCATGAAGCGAGCTGCGATGGCAATCGAGGACCAGACAGATATTTTTGGCTATATTCAAAGTCTGCCTGAAAAGCCTTACTGCGTTTTGATTGATGAGGCTCAGTTTTTGAAACGTCATCATGTCTATGATTTGGCTAGGGTGGTGGATGAGCTGGATGTTCCAGTCATGGCTTTTGGTCTGAAAAATGACTTTCGCAATGAACTCTTTGAAGGTTCCAAGCATCTCTTGCTCCTGGCTGATAAGATTGACGAAATCAAGACTATTTGCCAATATTGCTCTAAAAAAGCAACTATGGTTTTGCGGACGGATAATGGGAAACCTGTCTATGATGGCGAACAGATTAAAATCGGTGGCCATGAGACCTATATTTCTGTTTGCCGCAAGCATTATTTCAATCCACCCATTAAGTAGAATGAATTAGAAAATCAAGGAGATAGATTACAAAGATGAATATTTATGACCAGTTACAGGCAGTGGAAGACCGCTATGAAGAGCTTGGAGAATTGCTCAGTGACCCTGATGTCGTTTCAGACACCAAGCGTTTCATGGAGCTTTCAAAAGAAGAGGCTTCTACTCGTGATACGGTAACAGCCTATCGTGAATACAAGCAAGTCCTTCAAAACATCGTTGATGCTGAAGAGATGATTAAGGAGTCTGGCGGAGATGCGGACTTGGAAGAAATGGCCAAGCAAGAACTCAAAGATGCCAAGGCTGAAAAAGAAGAATACGAAGAAAAACTGAAAATTTTGCTCCTTCCAAAAGATCCAAACGACGACAAGAACATCATCCTTGAAATCCGTGGAGCAGCTGGTGGAGATGAAGCGGCGCTTTTTGCTGGAGATTTGCTGACGATGTATCAGAAGTATGCGGAAGCCCAAGGCTGGCGTTTTGAAGTCATGGAAGCCTCAATGAACGGTGTCGGTGGTTTCAAAGAAGTAGTGGCCATGGTTTCAGGGCAATCTGTTTACTCTAAACTCAAGTATGAATCAGGTGCTCACCGCGTGCAACGGGTCCCTGTGACAGAAAGTCAAGGCCGTGTTCATACATCGACAGCGACAGTTCTTGTCATGCCAGAAATCGAAGAAGTAGAATACGATATTGATCCAAAAGACCTTCGTGTTGACATCTACCACGCATCTGGTGCTGGTGGACAGAACGTCAATAAGGTTGCGACTGCCGTTCGTATCGTTCACTTGCCAACTAATATCAAGGTGGAGATGCAGGAAGAACGTACCCAGCAGAAGAACCGTGAGAAGGCCATGAAAATTATCCGTGCGCGTGTTGCTGACCACTTTGCACAAATTGCACAGGACGAGCAAGACGCGGAGCGTAAGTCAACCATTGGTACTGGTGACCGTTCAGAGCGAATCCGTACTTATAATTTCCCACAAAACCGTGTCACAGACCACCGTATCGGCTTGACTCTGCAAAAGCTGGACACGATTCTCTCTGGTAAATTGGATGAGGTTGTGGATGCCTTGGTACTCTATGACCAAACGCAAAAACTAGAAGAGCTGAATAAATAATGGCATTAGCTCAATATTTGGCTGAGTTAGAGCAGGAGCTGGTAGCAGGGGGAGAAGAAGCGGAAAGCCTGTCTTTCGTTTATCGGGCTCTTAATGAGCTCTCCTTTACTGACTTTGTTCTCAAGCTTCGGGCAGAGGTTAGTCAGGAAGAGCGTGACCAGCTAAAAGCGATTCAAGAGCAGCTGCTTGCTCACAAGCCGGCTCAGTATATCATTGGGAGCAGTGATTTTCACGGTTTGACTCTCAAGGTAGATGAGCGAGTATTGATTCCAAGGCCTGAGACGGAGGAGCTAGTGGAGCTGATTTTGTCGGAGAATCCCGAAAAATCCTTATCAGTCTTGGATATCGGAACGGGGAGCGGGGCCATCGCTCTGGCACTGGCAAATAGTCGTCCAGACTGGCAGATTACTGCTTCTGATCTCTCTCAAGATGCTCTTGCCTTGGCAGCAGAAAACGCTCAGTCCTGTGGCCTCAATCTTACTTTTGTCCAATCTGATTGCTTCGATGCTATCAGTGGGAAATTTGACATCATTGTCTCCAACCCGCCCTATATTTCAGAAGCGGATAAGGACGAAGTCGGTCTCAACGTTCTAGTTTCTGAGCCTCACATGGCCCTCTTCGCGGAGGAGGATGGCTATGCCGTCTATCGGAAAATAGCCGAGCAGGCAGAGGAGTATCTCACAGAAAAAGGAAAGATCTATCTGGAAATTGGTTACAAGCAAGGAGTCGGCGTCAGGGAGTTATTTAAAAAAAACTTCCCGCAAAAGCGAATCCGAGTACAGAAAGATCAATTTGGCAAAGATAGAATGGTGGCGATGGACAATGCATAAGATAGAAAAGACTCTGGCAGCAGGTGGAGCGGTCGTCCTGCCTACGGAAACAGTTTATGGACTTTTTGCCCAAGCCTTGAACGAAGAGGCAGTTGAGCGAGTCTACGAATTAAAAAGAAGACCGCGTGACAAGGCTCTCAATCTCAATGTGGCTAGCTTGGAAGATATTTATGCCTTTTCCAAGAACCAGCCCAGCTATCTGGATCAACTCTATCAAGCCTTTATACCTGGGCCGCTGACTATTATCCTCCAAGCCAATGACCGAGTGCCATCTTGGATTAACTCTGGTATGGAAACCGTAGGATTTCGGATTCCTAAGCATCCGGTTACGCTAGACTTGATTCGCAAGTATGGTCCCTTGATTGGTCCATCCGCCAATCTTTCTGGAGAAGCCAGTGGAACTTCTTTCCAGCAGATTATGCTGGATTTTCAAGAGCAAGTCTTGGGAGTAGAAGATGATGCCGCTTTGACAGGTCAGGATTCAACCATTCTGGATTTATCTGGAGAAAAGGCACGTATTATGCGTCAGGGTGCCATCACTCGCGAGGATATTCTCGCCCAAGTAAATGATATAACATTTTAACTATTAGGAGCCTAGCGCCCTATTTTCTCAAAAGAAGGAGACACTTTATGATTTTTGACCAAGAAGACTACAAAGCATTTGACAAAGAACTCTGGGATGCCATTGCCAATGAGGAAGAGCGCCAGCAACATAATATCGAGTTGATTGCTTCAGAAAATGTCGTTTCTAAAGCTGTTATGGCAGCTCAAGGTTCTATTTTGACCAATAAATATGCTGAGGGCTACCCAGGTCGCCGTTATTATGGTGGAACAGACGTAGTGGATATAGTGGAGAGCTTGGCAATTGAGCGCGCCAAGGAAATTTTTGGTGCCAAGTTTGCCAATGTGCAACCTCACTCAGGCAGTCAGGCCAATTGTGCGGCATATATGGCTTTGATTGAGCCAGGCGACACGGTTATGGGCATGGATTTGTCTGCGGGCGGCCACTTGACTCACGGGGCTCCAGTCAGCTTCTCTGGTCAAACCTACAATTTTGTATCCTATAGCGTTGATCCAGAAACAGAATTACTGGACTTTGATGCTATCCTCAAGCAAGCCAAAGAAGTTCATCCTAAGCTGATTGTGGCTGGGGCTTCAGCCTACTCTCACATTATCGACTTTTCAAAATTCCGTGAAATTGCGGATGCAGTCGGTGCCAAGCTGATGGTCGATATGGCTCACATCGCTGGTTTGGTTGCTGCAGGTCTCCATCCTAGTCCTGTGCCTTATGCAGATATCACAACAACAACAACTCATAAGACTTTGCGTGGGCCTCGCGGTGGATTGATTTTGACGAATGATGAAGACCTAGCAAAGAAAATCAACTCAGCTATCTTCCCGGGCATTCAGGGCGGGCCATTGGAGCATGTCATTGCAGCCAAAGCAGTGGCCTTTAAAGAAGTGCTGGATCCAGCTTTCAAGGTCTATGCTCAGCAGATTTTGGACAATGCCCAAGCCATGGCCCAAGTCTTCCATCAGCATGACAAGTTCCGTGTGATTTCTGACGGTACTGAAAATCACCTGTTCTTGGTAGATGTTACTAAGGTTGTAGAAAATGGGAAAGTAGCGCAAAATCTCTTGGATGAGGTTAATATCACGCTTAATAAAAACTCCATCCCTTATGAGACTTTGTCACCATTTAAGACTAGCGGTATTCGTATCGGTACAGCAGCCATTGCAGCTCGAGGCTTTGGTGTAACAGAAAGTATCAAGGTAGCTGAGCTCATTATCAAAGCTCTGGAAAACGCTGAAAACGAAGCGGTGCTCAATCAAGTTCGGGCGGAAGTTCGCGAATTGACGGACGCTTTTCCCCTCTATGAAGGTTTGAACTAAGATGGACATTTATGTAAAGAAGGCCATCATTCATCAATTCAGCCCAGCTGATACGGACTTGCTGCTGGCGGATAAGTTTCTTAATATCACTCCCAAGATAGAAGAATACTTGCGTAAGAAAATCGAGCGAGTTTATTCTGATGAGGCTAAAACAGGCATTTTCGATCCTGAAAATGTCTTTTTGACCCAACTTTCGGACGACTTATTGGAAACATCCGTGACGGTGGCCAAGCTTTGGCAGGAAGAGTTTTCGGTCAGTGAGAACCAGAAAACCAACGATTTGATTTTCGTTCAGTTTGAGAAAGAAGGGGTGGAGCACTTTGCTTTTCTGCGGATTGCTCTGCGGGAAACCCTAACCCACCTGGGTGGCGAGGTAGACAATCCTATCAAGCTGACGCAGAACAATCTGCCTGGCTTTGGTACAGGTGCGGACGAGGCTTTGGTCATCAATCTCCAGTCTCGCAAGTACCATCTGATTGAAAAGCGCATCAAGTACAACGGTGCCTTTCTCAACTATTTTTCGGACAATCTTTTGCAGGTCAGTCCCAAAATTTCACCAAAAAAATCTATCAAAACTCTGGAAAAAACGGCTCAAAAGATTGCTGAAAGTTTTAACACAGACGACTTCCAGTTTCAATCTAAGGTCAAATCCAGTATTTTCAAAAATCTGGAAGAAAATGATGAATTGTCACCAGAGAAGCTGGCAGACGAGTTGTTTGACAGCAATCTGACAGCCAGACTTACCTTTATTGACCAAGTTAAGGAAACCGTACCAGAGCCAATCAAGTTTGATGAGATTGACAGCAGTCGCCAGAAAAAGAAGTTCGAAAATCAAAAATTATCCCTCTCTAATGGAATAGAGCTAATCGTTCCCAATAATGTCTATCAGGATGCTGAATCCGTGGAATTTATCCAGAACGACAACGGGACCTATTCTATTCTCATCAAAAATATCGAGGATATTCAAAGTAAATAATGTTTAAATTTATCAGAAGATTGATTTTGCTCATCATTCTGGCTGCCATCGCGATAAAAGGCTATCAAGTCCATCGTGATGTTAAGCAGGTTATGACCTATCAAAACTTGGTTAGAGAAGTGCTAGACGAGCAGGACACAGCAGCTAATGAAGAGCTAGTTCTGGCCATGATCTACACGGAAACCAAGGGAAGAAACAACGACCTCATGCAGTCTAGTGAGAGTGCAACAGGCGAAATCAATTCGATTACAGACAATAAAGAAAGTGTCCGGCAAGGGATTCAGACTTTATCGGATAATCTAGAGCTGGCCAGCGAGAAAAAGGTGGATGTCTGGACGGCAGTTCAGGCCTACAATTTTGGTCAGGCTTATATCGACTATGTTGCGCAAAATGGCGGCGAGAATACGCTCGAGCTTGCAAAAAAATACTCAAAAGAAGTGGTTGCTCCGAGTCTTGGCAATGTGACTGGAAAAACCTATTCATACTATAATGTACTTTCCATTTTTTACGGACCCAAGCTTTATATTAATGGTGGAAATTACTACTATTCGCGTCAGGTACGACTAAATATGTACCTTATCCGCTTTATGGGGTGGCTGTAAAAAGATGAGTTGAGCATGACTTGCGTTTCTATAGCATCAGGGGCTGGGATGGATAATCTCAGCCTCTTATATTTTGAGCAGGAAAGATGAAGCTTAGGACTATCCTTTGTGGCGGTCAGAATAAGAAAATGTTTTTCAACTTGAAGCTCGGACTAGAAAAGAAGCTAAAAAAATTTTATTTTTTCTTCTGTAGGACGTGCTTTTTGATATAATAGAAAGTATGAATAAAAGGGAAAAAATTTCAAATTATCAACTGTTGCTGGCTCAGTTGGAAGCCTTGTTAGAGGGTGAGACCAACGCTTTGGCCAATCTTT
>ERZ773070.868-NODE-868-length-20179-cov-16.452345_pt1 | contig 20179 bp, 20 predicted proteins | sample MGYA00580618_ERZ773070 | MGnify/ENA primary metagenome ERZ773070 (study PRJEB29015, sample SAMEA2738023) | human oral metagenome | biome: human oral; feature: human-associated habitat; material: dental | place: China | collected 2019 ... | reverse complement strand
TATCTGAAAGTGCTGATCCCAGATGTTTTTGAGGAAATTAAAAAGAGGGACTACTAATGGCTAAAGCACTGATTTCCATTGATTATACAGTTGATTTTGTTGCAGATGAGGGTAAGTTAACAGCAGGAGCGCCGGCTCAGGCGATTTCTGAAGCTATTGCTCAAGTGACCGAGGCGGCATTTGATCGAGGCGACTATATCTTCTTTACTATTGATGCCCACGATGAAAATGATGCCTTTCACCCAGAAAGCAAGCTGTTTCCGCCTCATAATATCAAAGGAACTAGCGGTCGCAATCTTTATGGCCCCTTGGCTGATTTTTATGAGAAGCATCAAGCAGACTCTAGGGTCTTTTGGATGGATAAGCGCCATTATTCTGCCTTTTCCGGTACGGATTTAGATATTCGATTGCGAGAAAGAAAGGTGGATACGGTCATTTTGACTGGAGTCTTGACGGATATTTGCGTCCTGCATACGGCGATCGATGCCTATAATCTTGGTTATCAGATCCAAGTGGTAGAGCCAGCTGTGGCTTCTTTGTCAGAGGAAAATCACAAATTTGCCTTAAATCACTTGCAAAATGTCTTGGGTTCGACTATAATAAATACAATTTAAAAGTAAAAGAGAAGCAGAGTAGGCTTGCTAACTTGCACAGAGAGTGCTGATAGCTGAGAGCAGCACCAAGAAAGCAAAAACCGAAGAACATGCTTCGTAATCTTTTGTGTGATCAAGCACAAACGTCGCTCACGTTACGAGCGTAGAGGCTGCCTTTTAGGGCGGCGAATAACAGTGGTACCACGGCTTTCGTCTGTTTTAGAGACGAAAGCTTTTTATTTTGGAGTAGGTCAGGTGAAGACACTGGGGAAATGTTGCTAATATCCTGAACAACAGGGCGGAGCTACAAATTGATTTGAGAGGGAAAGAACATGAAAGAAATTTTTATCGGAAACTATGGTTTAGAGCAGGTCGGACAGACCATGACCGCAACTGGCTGGGTGGCCAATATCCGCAATCACGGTAAGTTGGCCTTTATTGAGTTACGGGACCGCGAGGGTTTGCTTCAGGTTTTTGTTGGCGGTGAGATTGAGGACTTTGCTAAGCTAGAAGAAATCGGCAAGGAAGATCTTATTGCAGTGACTGGACAAGTAGTTCAGCGTGAAGAGCGTTTTGTTAATAAAGCCATTAAGTCTGGTCAGGTTGAGCTGAGAGCTGAGAAAATTGAAGTCATTGCTAGTAGCAAGACATTACCTTTTGAGCTAGATCAGCATGCTCATACAGGGGAAGACCTGCGTCAGAAATACCGCTACCTGGACTTGCGCCGTGAGAAGATGACACATAACCTTAAAGTTCGTCATCAGGTCACCTCAACTATTCGAGAATATTTGAATGGTTTGGACTTTTTGGAAGTGGAGACGCCTTATCTGACCAAGTCAACTCCTGAAGGAGCTAGAGACTTCTTAGTTCCTAGTCGGGTCTTTAAAAATCAATTCTATGCGCTACCGCAGAGCCCTCAGATGCTCAAGCAGTTGCTGATGGGAGCTGGCCTCGAGCGCTATTATCAGATTGTTCGTTGTTTCCGTGACGAAGACTTGCGAGGCGATCGTCAGCCAGAGTTTACCCAGGTGGACTTAGAGCTGAGTTTTGCCAGCGAGGAAGAAATCCGAGCTCTGGTTGAAGCTATGCTCAAGGCTGTTGTCAAGAAAACTCATGGTTTAGAGTTAACAGAAGATTTTCCGACTATCAGCTATGATGAGGCTATGAGCCGCTTCGGTTCTGATAAGCCAGATACACGTTTTAGTTTAGAGTTGAAGAGTTTGACGGATTTGTGCCAGTCCAATGATTCGCTTCTCATCAAGAAAGCTTTGGACAACCAAGAGGAAGTGATGGGAATCTGTGTGCCAGATGCGGCTAGTGCTTTTAGCAAGAAACAGCTGAGTCACTACTATCAGGAAATGAAGGAATTTGGATGCAGTCGTTTCGCCAGTCTAAAGGTTGAAGATGGCCAATTGGTTGGTGATTTGGCTAGCACCTTTGAGGCTGAGAGTCAGGATTTACTAGCACGTTTTGAGGCCAAGGATGGAGACCTCATCCTGCTAGTTATGGCCAAGAAGCGTCGGGCTCAGGAAGCTTTGGGACATTTGCGTATAGAAGTCGCAAAAGCTTTGGATTTGATTGACACGAGTTTGCTCCATTTCCTCTGGGTTGTGGATTGGCCGCTGCTGGAGTGGAATGAAGACCAAAACCGTTATCAAGCCATGCACCATCCTTTCACACAGGGCATTTTTGAAGAAGGTCAGGAGCCAGACCAATTCCGCAGTCACGCTTATGACATCGTCTTGAATGGCTATGAAATTGGTGGGGGCAGTCTGCGGATTAATGATCGGAAGGCTCAGGAAGCGATGTTTGAGCTGCTGGGCATGTGCCGAGAAGACTATGAGCGGGACTTCGGTTTCTTCTTAGAAGCCTTGGAGTATGGCTTCCCACCACATGGCGGCTTGGCTCTAGGCTTAGATCGCTTGGTTATGATTTTGGCTGGGGAAGAAAATATCCGCCAGGTCATTGCTTTTCCGAAAAATGGTACTGGCTTTGATCCTATGCTGGAAAGCCCAAGTTTGGTGGATCAAAGACAGCTCAAAGAACTGCATTTGGAATTGAAGAATTAGCCTGAAATATGGTAAAATGAAATGATGCGAATTCCTGAAAAAATCAGGAAGAAGTCAAAGAAAGAGGTCACAGCTACGAGAGCTTGGTGCCTCTATCTTAGCAAAACAATGCGAGTTAAATACCTCGAAAACAAAGATCTTTCTTAGATTTATCGTTTTCGGTCGGTATTCAGGCTCGCCTATCTTATGAAAGGAATCAGAGATGAAGATTACTCAAGAAGAAGTAAGTCACGTTGCAAAACTGTCAAAACTGGCTTTTTCACCAGAAGAGACAGCTGAGTTTGCGACAACCTTGTCTAAAATTGTCGACATGGTCGAATTGCTCAATGAAGTGGACACAGAGGGTGTGCCTTTCACTTCTAATGTGGCAGCTAATATCAACTATATGCGAGAAGATGTGGCTCAGCCAGGCTGGAACCGAGACGAGCTTTTCCAAAATGTACCTGAAAAAGAGCGGGGCTACATCAAAGTGCCTGCCATCCTAGATGACGGAGGAGATGCCTAATGACTTTTAATCACAAGACCATTGAAGAGCTGCATGATTTGCTGGTCAAAAAAGAAATTTCTGCAGTAGAGTTAACTCAGGCGACTTTGGCAGACATCAAAGAACGTGAAGGAGCTGTAGACAGTTTCATTACTATCAGCGAAGAGGAGGCTTTGGCACAGGCTGCGGCTCTGGATGCCAAGGGCATTGATGCTGACAATCTCATGAGCGGAATTCCGCTGGCGGTTAAGGACAATATCTCAACCAAGGGAATCTTGACAACAGCTGCATCTAAAATGCTCTATAACTATAAACCAATTTTCGATGCGACCAGTGTAGAGAAGCTCTATGGTAAGGACATGATTATCGTTGGGAAGACCAATATGGATGAATTTGCCATGGGTGGATCCAGCGAAAACTCTTACTTTAAGACGACTAAGAATGCTTGGGATAGCAGCAAGGTTCCTGGCGGATCATCTGGTGGTTCAGCGACAGCTGTTGCTTCTGGTCAGGTTCGTCTGTCACTGGGTTCAGATACGGGTGGTTCTATTCGCCAGCCCGCTTCCTTTAACGGTGTAGTCGGTCTCAAGCCAACCTACGGACGGGTTTCGCGTTTTGGTCTCATTGCTTTTGGTTCTTCTTTAGACCAGATTGGACCGTTCTCTCAGACAGTTAAGGAAAATGCCCAGCTTTTGAATGTTATTTCTGGTAATGATCCTAAGGATTCTACATCATCACAAGAAGCAGTGTCAGACTTTACTAGCAAGATTGGCCAAGACATCAAGGGTATGAAGATTGCCTTGCCTAAGGAATACATGGGTGAGGGAATTGACAGCAAGGTCAAGGAAACGATTCTGGCAGCAGCCAAGCACTTGGAAAGCCTAGGTGCGATTGTTGAAGAAGTTAGCCTGCCCCACAGCAAGTACGGCGTGGCTGTTTACTATATCATTGCTTCCTCTGAAGCCAGCTCTAACCTGCAGCGCTTTGACGGTATTCGCTATGGCTACCGCGCAGAAGGCATTGAAAATCTAGAAGATGTCTATGTTAAATCTCGTAGTGAAGGCTTTGGTGAAGAGGTGAAACGCCGTATCATGCTGGGAACTTTCAGTTTGTCATCTGGTTACTACGATGCTTACTTCAAGAAAGCTGGTCAGGTTCGTACCTTGATTATGCAAGATTTTGCGAAGGTATTTGAAAAATATGATTTGATCTTAGGCCCAACTGCACCAACGGTTGCTTATGACTTGGGCAGTCAAAACCAAGATCCAGTGGCCATGTATTTGGCTGACCTTTTGACCATTCCAGTCAATCTGGCTGGCCTGCCAGGTATTTCAATCCCAGCTGGTTTTGTAGATGGTCTTCCTGTCGGCCTGCAGTTGATTGGTAACCACTTCGATGAAGCGACCATCTATCAGGCAGCCGCAGCATTTGAAGCGACGACTGACTATCACAAGCAGCAGCCAGTTATCTTTGGAGGTGAAAAATAATGAACTTTGAAACAGTTATCGGACTGGAAGTCCATGTTGAATTGAAGACCAATTCAAAAATTTTCTCACCGGCTCCAGCTCACTTCGGTGAAGATCCAAATGCCAACACTAATATCATTGACTGGTCCTTCCCAGGTGTGCTGCCTGTTATGAACAAGGGTGTCATTGACTATGGTATCAAGGCTGCTCTGGCTTTGAACATGGATATTCACCAGAAGATGCACTTTGACCGCAAGAATTACTTCTATCCGGACAATCCCAAAGCCTATCAAATTTCTCAGTTTGATGAGCCAATTGGCTACAATGGCTGGATTGAGATTGAGCTAGAAGATGGCACAACCAAGAAAATCCGTATTGAGCGGGCTCACTTGGAAGAAGATGCCGGAAAGAATACCCATGGCAGCGATGGCTACTCTTATGTGGACCTCAACCGCCAAGGGGTACCGCTGATTGAGATTGTCTCGGAAGCGGATATGCGCAGTCCAGAAGAAGCTTATGCCTATCTGACAGCCCTCAAGGAAATCATCCAGTACACGGGCATTTCTGATGTCAAGATGGAAGAGGGCTCCATGCGGGTCGACGCTAATATTTCCATCCGTCCTTACGGCCAGAAAGAGTTTGGTACCAAGACTGAGTTGAAAAACCTTAACTCCTTCAACTTTGTCCGTAAGGGTCTGGCATTTGAGGAAAAACGCCAAGCAGAAATCCTACGCAGTGGCGGTCAAATCCGTCAGGAAACCCGTCGTTATGATGAAGCGACTGGCGAAACTCTGCTCATGCGGGTCAAGGAAGGTTCGGCTGACTATCGTTACTTCCCAGAGCCTGATCTGCCTATCTTTGAGATCGAAGATGCTTGGATTGAGCAAGTGCGCAGTAGCCTGCCAGCCTTTCCAAAAGAGCGCCGTGCTAAGTATGTGGGCGACTACGGTCTGTCTGACTACGATGCCAAGCAGCTGACAGCTACGAAGGCTGTGTCAGATTTCTTTGAAGCAGCTGTTGCGGCAGGTGGCGATGCTAAATCTGTCTCTAACTGGCTCCAAGGAGAAGTGGCGCAATACCTCAATGCTGAAGGTAAGACCATCTCTGAGATTGAGCTGACGCCTGAGAATCTGACTGAGATGATTGCTCTGATTGCAGACGGAACAATTTCCTCTAAGATTGCTAAGAAGGTCTTTGTCCATCTGGCTAAAAATGGCGGCTCTGCAAAAGAGTATGTACAGAAAGCAGGCTTGATCCAAATTTCAGATCCTGCGCAGCTTCTGCCAATCATCCAAGAAGTATTTGCAAACAACGAAAAAGCTATCAATGACTATAAGGGCGGCAACAAGAATGCAGCCAAGTCCTTGATTGGTCAGCTCATGAAGGCTACTAAGGGCCAAGCTAACCCACAAGTAGCACAAAAACTGCTCAACGAAGAGTTGGAAAAACTTTAGAGATAAGTAGAAAACCAGTCGTGAGGCTGGTTTTCACCTTTTATTTGAATGGTACTTATGGTAAAATAGATAAAAAATAAAGGAGTTCTTATGTCAGAAATTAAAGTAAAACGCGGAACAGGCTTTGTAGGGATCATTGGGAATTTTCCAATTTTAATCAATGGTCAAAAGGTTGGTACAATCCAGAATGGCGACGAGGCGGCCTTTCCTATTGAGGGAGAAGAAGTTGTTGTTCGTGTAGGAGCTGCTCCTATGAGAACCAAGCCAGTGACAGTTAAAGCAGGGCAAACCTTGTTGGTTGAAACGAATTTTACGAATTTTTCTATCTGTCTAGGAGTTTTGTTGCTTGGCCTGTTCTTTGGTGGTCTAGTGCGTGCAATTCTCTTAATTCTTTATATTGTTTTAATGTTTCTTCTGCCTTTTTACTCAGCTAGGATTGAAGAATAAACTGAAGAATTTTTGTTGATAGGTTAGCTTGAAATAAAGGAGTTTTTGATGTCAAAATTTACCATTACGCGTGCTACGGGTATGGTCGGAGTAGCTCAAAATATTGCAGTATATCTAAATGGTGAACTTGTGGATAAACTTGCGAATGATGAAAGTAAAACGCTGACTTTTGAGGGAAACAATGTTGAACTACAGGTTGGACAAAGTTTTATGAAATCGCATAAGATTCAAGTGAAAGATGGTCAGAAGGTACTTGTTACAGCTTCTGGAATGCGAGCTATGCTAGGAATTATTGGGCATATCTTAGGTCTGCCTTATCTACTTCTTGAGATAGAGAATTAAACATCTTTAAGCTCAGCTAAATCATAAAAAATTAGTCAAAACAGACTGATTTTTCTTTATGGTTTATGTTATAATGATCAAAGCTAACAGAAAGAGGTTTGGGATGTCAAAAGTTTTAAGGGGAACCCTTTATACCTTGGCTGCGGGGATTGCTTGGGGCTTATCGGGAACAAGTGGTCAATATCTGATGGAGCATGGTTTTTCGGCACTGAGCTTGACCAATGTGCGCTTGTTGCTAGCGGGTTTGGTTTTGATGATGTTGGCTTATGCGACAAATAAAGACTCTTTTAAAGAAATTTGGAAAGATAAGAGCTCTCTGCTACACATTTCACTTTTTGCAGTTCTAGGCTTATTCATCAATCAATATGCATATTTAGCGGCCATTCATGAGACGAATGCAGGAACAGCAACGGTTTTACAATATCTCTGTCCAGTGGGAGTCTTGGCTTACACTTGTATCAAAGACAGAGTAGCACCGACTGTGGCTCAGGTTTGCTCTATGATTTTGGCTATCGGTGGAACCTTTCTGATTGCGACCGACGGTCAGGTCAATCAGCTCTCGATGACGCCAAAAGGCTTATTTTTAGGTGTTTTTTCAGCCTTTACATACGCGCTATATATTCTGTTGCCGATTGGACTCATCAAAAAATGGGGAAGTATGCTGGTCATCGGGATTGGGATGACCATTGCAGGTATCTTGCTCCTTCCTTTCAGCGGTATTTTCCAGCATCAGTGGCAAGTCCGTTTGGATATCCTTCTAGCCTTGGTCGGCATCATTGTCATCGGGACAATCTTTGCTTATACTGTCTTTTTGAAGGGAACAAGCCTGGTCGGTCCTATCAAATCTAGCCTCCTAGCCTCGATTGAGCCAATTTCAGCGGTCTTCTTTGCCTTTGTCATTATGAATGAACGCTTTTATCTGTTTGATTTTGTAGGTATGGGCATGATTTTGCTGGCTGTCCTGTTGATATCTGTCAAGGACTTAATCTTGGAAAAGAAAAAAGGCTTATTATAAGCAAGAAAGAATAAGGAAAGACCTAGCTCTATATAGAGCTAGGTCTTTGCTGTTTACTAATTCGGTTTATTCATCGCTTTCTGAGCTGCCAAAGAATGCTTTGTACAGAGCACGGATGGCCTCTTTTTCTTGGTTCTTATTGACAACAAACATGATAGAAACTTCACTTGAACCTTGTGACATCATTTGGATATTGATTTTGTTGTCAGAAAGAGCTCTAGTCGCAGTAGCGGTCACCCCGATATGACTTTTCATTTTTTCGCCGACAATCATGATGATAGAAAGATCATGCTCAATCTCAGCGTAGTCTACTTCTGCCTTTTGTACAAGCTGGCGTAGAATCTCTTCTTCTTTAATTGGAGTTAATTCACGTTCACGAAGGATGATGGAAAGATCATCAATTCCTGTTGGCATATGCTCCCAACCGATATTTAGATCTTCCAAAATCTGAAGCGCCTTTCGGCCAAATCCAACTTCTCGGTTCATGAGATACTTGGACATGTTAATGCTTACGAAGCCAGAGTCACCAGCGATTCCTACAACAGGAGGATGATCTTCGCTATGTTTATGGACGATGCGTGTACCAGGGTGTTCTGGATTGTTGGTATTTTTGATAACGAGTGGAATTTTTCCGCGATAGGCTGGAAGCAGAGCTTCATCGTGAAGGACAGTAAAACCTGCATAGGCTAATTCCCGCATTTCACGGTAAGTAAGCTCAGCGATGGAACGTGGCTTATGAATAATCCCAGGGTGGGCAGCAAAGATACCGTCCACATCAGTGAAGTTTTCATAGACGTCAGCTTTGACACCAGCTGCAATAATTGATCCTGTAATATCTGAGCCACCACGAGAAAAAGTACAGATCTGTCCATCTTGAGTGACACCGAAGAAGCCAGGGATGACAAGGACTTCATCAGAATGAATTAGTTCTTCCAATTTATCATAGCTTGAAGGAAGGATCCGAGCATTTCCTGGTTCGCTTGAAACCACTAGTCCAGCTTCTCTGGGATGGACGTAGCGAGCTGGAATGCCATTGTGGTTAAAGTAGGCTGCGATGAGCTTAGCATTGTTGTTTTCACCAGCTGCTAGGAAAGTATCGTAAAGAAATTCATTATTTTCAATTGGCAGAGTAGCTAGGGAGATGATGCTCTTAGAGATTTTTTCAATAATTGCAGATTTTAGACCTAGCTCAGAGACCATATCGGAGTAGCGCTTAATAATCCAATTTTGCTCCTTGGAGACATCATTTCCTGCAATATACTGGCGATAATACTTAATCAGGGCATCGGTGACTTTTGTATCCTGGTCATCTCTTTTTCCTGGCGCAGAAACGACAACGAAGCGACGCTCAGCATCAGACTTTACAATATGTAAGACTTTTTCTAATTGTGAAGCAGAAGCAAGTGAACTTCCGCCAAATTTTACAACTTTCATAGAAACTCCTAAACATGATTTAGGAAAAATTATAACAAAATTCTGAAAATTTTGCAAATCTATCAGAAGCACCGCTTTATATAAATTTATTGCAAAAATAAGCAAAAAACGAATATAAAATCAAATTTCCCAGTTTTTGTTTTCTTTCTTACATCTTTTATGCTAGAATAAATGTAATTTGCCTATCAAATTATTTAATTATGAAATAAAATGACTGTAATTACCCAGTCTGGAATGGAGTTAGAATGACTTTTAATGGTATTCTTTATAAGGTAGTTGATGAAGTGGCGACTATTACCTTCAATCGTCCTGAAGTTTCAAATGGTTTCAATATCCCCATGTGTGAGGAGATTTTAGAAGCGATTGAGCTGGCCGCAAATGATGAGGCAGTGAAGTTTTTAGTGATCAATGCCAATGGGAAGGTCTTTTCTGTCGGTGGCGACCTAGCTGAGATGCAAAGAGCTGTCAGTGCTGACGATATTCAATCCTTGGTAAAAATTGCAGAGCTGGTCAATGACATTTCTTTTGCCATGAAACGGCTACCCAAGCCAGTTATTATGAGTGTGGATGGCCCTGTTGCTGGTGCAGCTGCCAATATGGTCGTGGCTGCAGATTTCTGCATTGCGACAGAAAAATCTCGGTTCATTCAAGCTTTTGTGGGAGTGGGCTTAGCGCCAGATGCCGGTGGACTTTATCTTCTGACTCGGGCAATTGGTGTGACTCGGGCGACTCATTTGGTCATGACGGGAGAGGCCTTGACTGCTGAGAAGGCTCTGGATTATGGTTTGCTTTATAAGGTCTGTGAAGCAGAAAAACTGGAAAAAACAACGGAACAGTTGCTGAAGAAGCTAAAACGCGGTTCGTTGAATTCTTACAGAGCTATGAAAGAAATGGTCTGGAAGAGCCTGTTCAGCGGTTGGAAAGAATATGCGGAGTTGGAGTTATCTTTACAGAAGTCACTTGCTTTCACTGAGGACTTCAAAGAAGGTGTCCAAGCTTATACAGAGAAGCGTCGTCCACAATTTACAGGTAAGTAAGGATTTGTAGGATAAGAAAAATGTTTGAAAATCAAATAAATTTTCAAAAGGACTTGCAAATTATTTTGAGATCTGATAAAATTTGAATGTCAAAGTATTTATGAAGGAGGTGTTGGTTTGAATTATCAATTAGTCAATGATTATTTAACATCCATTTTTAATAATGTTTTGGTTATTGAAGAGTCCAGCCTCCGAGGCAGTCAATTTAAAGACGTCTCTATTAAAGAAATGCACACTATTGATGTTATTGGTACCATGCCTAATGCGACTCCAAGCGATATTTCAAAGGAATTGTTAGTCACTTTGGGGACTGTCACAACCAGCTTGAATAACTTGGAGCGTAAAGGGTATATCGAACGTCGCCGTTCATCCATTGACCGTCGTGTAGTTCATCTGAGTTTGACTAAGAAGGGGAGGCTCTTGTATCGCCTTCATAAACGTTTCCACAATCGCATGGTCATGCAAGTAGTGGAAGGAATGTCCTCAGAAGAAAAAAATGCAATGCAAAAAGGTTTGCAAAACTTGTATAATTTCTTAGAGGAGTTGAAATAATGAACTATGCAAGAATTACTCAAGTAGCTCATTATGCTCCAGAGCAGATTGTCACAAATGATGATCTGGCCAAGATGATGGATACAAGCGATGAATGGATCTCAAGTCGAACAGGTATCAAACAGCGACATTTATCTCGGACTGAGTCAACAAGTGATTTAGCTACAAAGGTTGCTGAGCAATTGCTAGAAAAGGCTCAACTGTCTGCTGATCAGCTTGATTTTATCATTGTTGCGACGATCACTCCGGATTCTATGATGCCGTCAACTGCAGCTAGGGTGCAGGCCAATATTGGAGCTGCCAAGGCTTTTGCTTTTGACTTGACGGCAGCTTGCAGTGGCTTCATCTTTGCCTTATCAACTGGAGAAAAGTTCATTTCCTCTGGTCGCTATCAAAGAGGTTTGGTCATCGGTAGCGAAACGCTTTCGAAAGTCGTTGATTGGTCGGATCGTGCGACGTCAGTCTTGTTTGGTGATGGGGCTGGAGGAGTCTTGCTTGAAGCGGCAGAAAAGCAGCATTTTTGGGCTGAAAGTCAGTTTACTGATGGCTTGAGAGGTCAGAGTCTGACTTGTGGTGGACTTGGTCTGTCCTCTCCGTTTTCGGAAAAGCAAGTTGATGACCGCTATTTGAAAATGGAAGGCCGAGCAATCTTTGATTTTGCTATTCGTGATGTGGCACAGTCTATCAAAAATACCATTGAAGAGAGTCCATTTTCGGTGGAGGAGCTTGATTATCTGCTCTTGCATCAGGCCAATATCCGAATTTTAGATAAAATGGCTAAGAAACTCGGAGTTTCTCGGGAAAAACTACCTGCTAATATGATGGAATATGGCAATACTAGTGCAGCTAGCATCCCGATTTTATTATCTGAGTGTGTCCAACAGGACTTGATTAAGCTAAACGGAGATCAGACTATTTTATTGTCAGGTTTCGGTGGAGGTTTGACATGGGGCACGCTTATTGTTACAATTTAGTTAATCATGTGGAAACACATAGATAAAAAATATATTTTTTAAAGGAGTCTATCCATGGCAGTATTTGAAAAAGTACAAGAAATTATCGTTGAGGAACTTGGTAAAGAGCCATCAGAAGTTACACTTGAGTCAACTTTCGATGATCTTGAAGCAGATTCATTGGATTTGTTCCAAGTAATTTCAGAAATCGAAGATGCATTTGACATCCAAATCGAAACTGAAGAAGGCTTGAAAACAGTTGGTGACTTGGTTGCCTACGTAGAAGAAAAAACAAAATAATAAAGATTTGAGAGTATCGCAAGATATTCTCTCTTGTTTAGGTAATAGTTTGAATTTCAAAGTAAAAAGTCTGCTATCTAGCGGTTTGGGCTCAAGCTATTACTTAAGCAATGATTAGAGGAAGGTATTATGCAAACACGAATTACAGAATTATTAGATATTAAATATCCTATTTTCCAAGGTGGTATGGCCTGGGTCGCAGATGGTGACTTGGCTGGTGCTGTTTCAAAGGCTGGTGGTCTTGGGATCATCGGTGGTGGAAATGCGCCTAAGGAAGTAGTGAAAGCCAATATTGACAAGATTAAGTCTTTAACGGATCGTCCTTTCGGTGTCAATATCATGCTTTTGTCGCCTTTTGTAGATGACATCGTGGATTTGGTGATCGAAGAGGGTGTAAAAGTGGTAACGACTGGTGCGGGCAATCCAAGCAAGTACATGGCTCGTTTCCATGAGGCAGGTATTACGGTGATTCCTGTTGTACCAAGTGTGGCTTTGGCTAAACGGATGGAAAAAATCGGAGCGGATGCCGTCATTGCTGAAGGGATGGAAGCCGGTGGTCACATCGGTAAGTTAACGACCATGACCTTGGTTCGTCAGGTTGTAGAAGCAGTCAGCATTCCAGTTATTGCAGCTGGTGGTATTGCGGATGGCTCTGGTGCTGCAGCTGGCTTCATGTTGGGGGCAGAAGCGGTTCAGGTCGGAACACGCTTTGTTGTAGCTAAGGAATCCAATGCCCATCAAAATTATAAAGATATGATCTTGAAGGCTCGTGATATTGATACGACAATCTCTGCTCAGCATTTCGGCCATGCGGTTCGTGCTATCAAGAATAAGCTGACGCGTGACTTCGAAAAGGCAGAAAAAGAGGCCTTCAAGCAAGAAACTCCAGACTTGACTGTTTTTGAAAATCTAGGTGCTGGTGCCTTGGCCAATGCAGTTGTCCGTGGCGATGTGGAAAACGGTTCCGTCATGTCTGGTCAAATTGCTGGTTTAATCAGCAAGGAAGAAACCGTCGAAGAAATCCTCAAGGATATCTATTATGGCGCTGCTGAGAAGATTCAGCAAGAAGCAAAACGTTGGGCAGGAGTAACTAGAAATGACTAAGACAGCCTTTCTATTTGCTGGTCAGGGAGCCCAATATCTGGGAATGGCTCGTGACCTCTATGAGCAGTATGATGTGGTCAAGGAGACCTTTGAGGAGGCTAGTCAGGTCCTGGGCTATGATGTTCGAGCTTTGATCGATCAGGATGAGGAAAAACTCAGCCAAACTCGCTATACTCAACCAGCAATTTTGACAACTTCTCTGGCTATTTATCGCCTGCTGGCTGAAAAAGGAGTCCAGCCGGATATGGTAGCTGGTCTTTCTCTGGGAGAATACTCAGCCTTGGTAGCTGCTGGCGCGCTGGACTTTAAAACAGCGGTAGCTCTAGTCGCTAAACGCGGAGCTTTCATGGAAGAAGCGGCTCCTGCTGGCTCTGGCAAGATGGTTGCGGTCCTGAATGCGGACGTGGCTCTTATTGAGGAAGTCTGCCAGACGGCTAGTCAGCTAGGAGTCGTCTCTCCTGCCAATTACAACACTCCAGGTCAAATCGTCATTGGGGGAGATGTGGCAGCGGTGGATAAAGCGGTGGAACTCCTCAAGGAAGCAAGTGTGAAACGCTTGATTCCGCTGAATGTTTCAGGTCCTTTCCATACAGCACTCTTAAAACCAGCCAGTGAGCAATTAGCTCAGGTTTTGGCTGAAACAGAATTTGCTGATTTTCAGCTTCCGCTAGTGGGCAATACAGAAGCAGATATCATGGAAACTGGCAGAATTAAGGAATTGTTAACTCGTCAGGTCATGGAGCCGGTTCGTTTCTACGATAGTATCGCTAAAATGCAGGAAGCTGGTGTGACTGAGTTTATCGAGATTGGTCCAGGGAAAGTCCTGTCTGGCTTTATGAAGAAAATTGATAAATCAGCAGTTGTTTATTCTGTTGAAAGTGTGGAGACTTTGACAGCCCTGCTGGAAAAATAATGGGGAATACCAATGGAATTAAAGAATAAAAATGTTTTTATTACAGGCTCTAGCCGTGGGATTGGTCTGGCTATTGCCCATAAGTTTGCAAGTGCAGGTGCCAATATTGTCTTGAACGGTCGCGGACAAATTTCAGACGAAGTTTTGGCTGAGTTTGCTGGCTATCCGGTCAAGGTCGTGGCTATTTCAGGCGACGTATCTGATGGCGCTGATGCTAAGCGAATGATTGAAGAGGCGATTGCAGCTTTGGGCTCTGTAGATGTCTTGGTCAATAATGCTGGAATTACCCGCGATAAGATTATGCTCAAGATGACAGAGGAAGACTTTGAGCAAGTGCTGAAGGTCAATTTGACTGGAGCCTTTAATATGACGCAAGCTGTCTTGAAACCAATGACCAAGGCTCGCCAAGGAGCAATTATCAACCTATCAAGTGTTGTCGGCTTGACTGGTAATGTCGGCCAGGCCAACTATGCAGCCTCTAAAGCTGGATTGATTGGATTTTCTAAGTCGGTTGCTCGTGAGGTAGCTGGGCGCAATATCCGTGTCAATGTGATTGCCCCAGGCTTTATCGAATCTGATATGACAGACGGGCTTTCTGAAAAAATCAAAGAAGCTTCTCTGGCTCAAATCCCAATGAAACGGTTCGGCAATACCGAAGAAGTAGCGGATGTTGCCCTATTCTTAGCAGATCAGGAATACCTTACTGGTCAGGTCATCGCGATTGATGGCGGACTGACAATGCAGTAATTACATGCATTTGGATTTGACAGTTTACCAATTATCATAAAGGAGTTCACTATGAAACTAAATCGAGTTGTTGTAACAGGTTATGGCTTAACCTCTCCCATCGGAAATACACCAGAAGAATTTTGGAATAGTTTGAAAGAAGGTAAGATTGGGATTGGTCCCATCACCAAGTTTGATCACAGCGATTTTGCTGTTCATAATGCGGCAGAGGTCCAAGACTTTCCTTTTGATAAATACTTTATCAAGAAAGACACCAATCGTTTTGACAACTATTCTTTGTATGCCTTATATGCAGCTCAAGAAGCGGTAACAAATGCGAATCTTGATGTAGAAGCAATTGACAAAGATCGCTTTGGTGTCATCGTGGCTTCTGGTATCGGTGGTATCAAGGAAATCGAAGATCAAGTCATTCGATTGCATGAAAAAGGTCCAAAACGCGTTAAGCCAATGACTCTTCCAAAAGCTTTGCCAAATATGGCTTCAGGGAATGTTGCTATGCGCTTTGGTGCCAATGGTGTTTGTAAGTCCATTAATACAGCGTGTGCCTCATCTAATGATGCAATTGGAGATGCTTTCCGTTCCATTAAATTTGGTTTCCAAGATGTGATGTTAGTTGGTGGTTCTGAAGCTTCTATCACTCCTTTTGCGATTGCTGGTTTCCAAGCATTGACAGCTTTGTCCACAACTGAAGACCCAACTCGTGCATCTATTCCATTTGATAAAGACAGAAATGGTTTTGTTATGGGAGAAGGTTCCGGTATGTTAGTGCTGGAAAGCTTAGAACATGCTGAAAAGCGTGGTGCAACAATTCTGGCTGAGGTTGTGGGTTATGGAAATACTTGTGATGCTCATCACATGACGTCACCTCATCCGGAAGGACTTGGTGCGATTAAAGCTATTAAACTAGCATTAGAAGAAGCTGAAATTAAGCCTGAAGATGTAGCCTATGTTAATGCCCATGGAACTTCTACTCCTGCCAATGAAAAAGGAGAAAGTGGTGCAATTGTATCTGTACTAGGCAAAGATGTAGCTGTTTCTTCAACTAAGTCCTTTACAGGGCATTTGCTTGGAGCTGCTGGAGCAGTTGAAGCAATTGCGACTATTGAAGCAATGCGCCATAGCTTTGTGCCAAAAACTGCAGGAACTCAAGAATTGTCTGATTACATTGAAGCCAATGTCATTTTTGGTCAAGGAAAAGAGCAGGAAATCCCTTATGCTATTTCCAATACATTTGGTTTCGGTGGCCATAATGCTGTTCTTGCCTTTAAACGTTGGGAGGCATAATATCTTATGAATATCAATGAAATTAAAGACTTGATGGCTCAGTTTGACCAATCAAGTTTGCGTGAATTTTCGTATAAAAACCAACAGGATGAATTGACGTTTAGTAAGAACGAAGGGAGAATTGCAGCACAAGAAGTTAAGGCAAGTCCTCTTCCTGCATCTGTACCGGTAACACCAATTGCTCCTGCACCTCAGACGGAAGTCGTTGCTGAACAGCAAGAAGTGGTTGCTGAAACAGCATCTGAACCAATCGCGGCTGAAGGTGATGTTGTGGAAAGTCCTTTGGTTGGAGTAGCTTATTTAGCAGCCGGACCAGACAAACCAGCCTTTGTAACTGTAGGCGACCAAGTGAAAAAAGGTCAAACCTTGATGATTATCGAGGCTATGAAAGTGATGAACGAAGTGCCTGCTCCTAAAGATGGTGTTGTCACTGAAATTTTAGTTCAAAATGAAGAAATGGTTGAATTTGGGAAAGGTCTGGTACGCATTAAATGATCGATATCAATGCAATAAAAGAGGCACTTCCTCATCGTTATCCAATGTTGTTGGTGGATCGTGTATTAGAGGTTAGCGAAGATGAGATTGTTGCTTTGAAAAATGTGACAATTAATGAACCATTCTTTAACGGTCATTTTCCTCAATATCCAGTCATGCCGGGTGTTTTGATTATGGAAGCTTTGGCTCAGACTGCGGGTGTACTGGAATTGTCTAAAGAAGAAAACAAAGGCAAATTAGTTTTTTATGCGGGAATGGATAAGGTCAAATTTAAGAAACAAGTTGTTCCAGGTGATCAGCTTATCATGACTGCTAAATTTGTGAAACGTCGTGGTACCATTGCGGTTGTTGAAGCTAAAGCAGAAGTGGATGGCAAACTCGCAGCCAGTGGCACCTTGACATTTGCTATTGGCCAATAGAAAAGGGAGATTTCACCATGTTTCGTAAAATATTGATTGCTAACCGTGGGGAAATTGCGGTCAGAATTATTCGTGCAGCTCGAGAATTGGGGATTGCTACAGTAGCAGTTTATTCAACAGCTGATAAAGAAGCCCTTCATACCTTGTTGGCAGACGAAGCTATTTGTATTGGGCCTGCTAAGTCTACTGATTCTTATCTCAATATGAATGCTGTGCTTTCAGCAGCTGTTCTGACAGAAGCTGAAGCTATTCACCCTGGTTTTGGATTTTTGAGTGAAAATTCTAAGTTCGCAACCATGTGCGAGGAAGTTGGTGTGAAATTCATCGGTCCTTCTGGGGCAATCATGGATATGATGGGCGATAAGATTAATGCTCGTGCTCAAATGATTAAGGCTAATGTTCCAGTTATTCCTGGATCTGACGGAGAAGTTTTTACTGCTGAAGAGGCTTTAGAAGTTGCTGAAAAAATTGGCTACCCTGTTATGCTTAAGGCTTCTGCTGGAGGTGGCGGAAAGGGAATCCGTAAGGTTGAAAAGGCTGAAGATTTGGTAGCGGCTTTTGAGTCTGCTTCTAGCGAGGCTAAGGCTGCCTTTGGGAATGGCGCTATGTATATGGAGCGTGTTATTTATCCCGCTCGTCATATTGAAGTGCAGATTTTGGCTGACCAGCATGGACATGTCGTCCATCTGGGAGAGCGTGACTGCTCGCTCCAGCGTAATAATCAAAAGGTCTTAGAAGAAGCTCCATCAGTGGCTATCGGGAAAACTCTCCGTCAAAAGATTGGAGATGCGGCTGTACGAGCAGCTCAATCAGTGGGATATGAAAATGCTGGAACAATTGAGTTTCTCTATGATGAAAATAAAGGTGAATTCTACTTTATGGAAATGAACACTCGTGTTCAAGTAGAACACCCTGTAACAGAATTTGTTACTGGCGTAGATATTGTTAAGGAACAGATTCGCATTGCTGATGGCCAAGAACTTTCTTTCACGCAGGATGATATTGAAATTCACGGTCATGCTATCGAGTGCCGGATCAATGCTGAAAATCCAGCCTTTAATTTTGCCCCAAGTCCAGGTAAGATCTCAAACCTCTATTTGCCTAGTGGTGGGGTCGGTCTTCGTGTGGACTCAGCTGTTTATCCAGGTTACACCATTCCTCCATACTATGATAGTATGATTGCTAAAATCATTGTTCATGGGGAGAATCGTTTTGATGCTTTGATGAAGATGCAACGGGCTCTCTATGAATTAGAAATCGATGGTGTATTAACCAACAGTGAGTTTCAGTTAGACTTGATTTCAGACCCTCAGGTTATTGCAGGGGATTATGATACAGCCTTTTTAATGGAGAAATTTCTCCCTGCTTACCAAGAAAGATTAAAAGAAGATAAATAAAACCTTTCATAAAGCGAAGGAAGCTAAGCTTTTGTAAAGGGAAACTGTAGTAATAAAGGAGTAAATGATGGCTTTATTCTCCAAAAAGGATAAATATATCCGGATTAATCCTAATCGTTCATATAGGGAACTGCCTCAACAAAAACCAGAGGTACCGGATGAGCTCTTTTCGAAATGTCCTGGTTGTAAGCATACCATTTACCAAAAAGATTTAGGTAGCGATCGTGTTTGTCCTAATTGTGGTTATACTTTCCGTATTACAGCACTTGAGCGACTTGCTTTAACTGTAGATGAAGATACCTTTGAAGAATTATTCACAGGCATTGAAACGAAAGATCCATTGAATTTTCCTAATTATAAGGACAAATTGGCCCAAATGCGTGAAAAAACTGGCTTGGATGAAGCTGTGTTAACAGGAACTGCCTCCATCAAAGGACATAAAACAGCTTTGGGAATAATGGACTCAAACTTTATCATGGCCTCCATGGGAAGTGTAGTTGGAGAAAAAATCACACGCTTGTTTGAATATGCAACTGAACACCAATTGCCGGTGGTCCTTTTTACGGCTTCTGGAGGAGCACGTATGCAGGAAGGGATTATCAGTCTCATGCAGATGGCCAAAATTTCAGCGGCGGTACAAAGACATTCTAAAGCAGGTTTGTTTTATCTGACGATTTTGACAGATCCTACTACTGGTGGGGTAACAGCATCATTTGCAATGGAAGGTGACATTATTTTAGCGGAACCTCAAAGTCTTGTTGGATTCGCTGGTCGTAGAGTTATTGAATCCACTGTTCGTGAAAATTTGCCAGATGGTTTTCAAAAGGCAGAATTTCTCTTGGAACATGGTTTTGTAGATGCTATTGTGAAACGAGCGAAATTAAGAGATAAGATTGCTAAATTGTTGGAATTTCATGGAGGGCAGCAATGACAAAGATTACTCGGATTGTAAGAGAAGCGAGAGATCAGACTCGGCTGACGGCTCTTGATTTTGCCAAGGCAATTTTTGATGATTTTATTCAATTGCATGGAGATCGCTCTTTTCGAGATGATGGAGCTGTGATTGGAGGCATCGGTAGCCTAGACGGTCGTCCAGTGACTGTTATTGGAATTCAAAAAGGGAAGAATCTTCAAGATAACCTAAAACGGAATTTCGGCCAGCCTCATCCCGAAGGCTATCGCAAGGCTCTGCGCGTAGCAAAACTTGCCGAGAAATTTAACCTTCCTATTTTGTTTTTGATCGACACTCCGGGCGCATATCCGGGACTCGGAGCTGAGGAGCGCGGTCAAAGCGAGGCGATAGCTAGAAATTTATTTGAATTTGCAAATTTAAAAACGCCGATGATAGCCGTCGTTATAGGCGAAGGCGGAAGCGGCGGAGCTTTGGCTATAGGCGTAGCCGACAAGCTAGCTATGATGCGAAATTCAGTTTTTTCGGTTATCTCGCCGGAGGGTTGCGCAGCTATACTTTGGAACGACCCGTCAAAACAAGAGCAAGCTACTAAAGCACTAAAAATAACCGCTGATGATCTAAAAAGCTTAAATTTGATAGACGACGTCATAGAAGAGCCGATAAACGGCGCTCACAGAGATAAAGAAACTGCCGTAAAGGCGCTCGCAAGCTATTTTATAACCGAGCTTGAAAAGCTCGAAAAGCTAAAAGTAGATCAGCTT
>ERZ773070.866-NODE-866-length-20195-cov-12.363059_pt1 | contig 20195 bp, 13 predicted proteins | sample MGYA00580618_ERZ773070 | MGnify/ENA primary metagenome ERZ773070 (study PRJEB29015, sample SAMEA2738023) | human oral metagenome | biome: human oral; feature: human-associated habitat; material: dental | place: China | collected 2019 ... | reverse complement strand
GCCACCCGGGTTGGCACCCGGGCCTACCGAGTGCCAGAAAAAGGCTATACCCCCGTTAGCACTCAATCAAGCCGAGTGCCAAGAAAGTGTCGGATCAGGACACCTCACGACGCCACGCGTTCCGGAGCCGGTCTGCACTACCCACCTCCGACGCGCTACAGCAGGGGGCTGTGGTCAGCGTCGACACATCTGCTGATTCAGACTTCGAGCTCGGAACGGATTCGAGCCACGATGCCAGGGATGTCGTCAATGAGAGTGCACCGGATGATGTCGGAATCCACGAGCATGTAACCGTGCGCAATCCGATTTCGCATGCCCCACATCAGTGGCCAGTCAGCGCCGAACAACTCGTCCCGCTTCAGCGGATCCAGCCGATTGAGCACTTCCAACCCGGCTGAGAGACGTAGACATATCCCGTCCACCACGAGCTGATCATCCAGATCTCGGGAGGCATGCTGCACGAGGACATCGAAATGGAACAGCGCCTCACGCAGGAGTTCCTCCGAATCACGACTCACAGCGGGACCGCCTCGTCCAGCACGCGCTGCCTGAGGTCATGGCGCAGCGTGCTCTCAGACACCAGATCCACCTCAGCGTCTACGAGTTCGGCGATGCGCGCCTCCAGGCGCCCGAGAGCGAGAAGTCCGAGCGGCCGCTTCATCTCGAACAGCAGGTCCACGTCCGAGTCCGCTTTCTCCGTCCCTGTCGCCACTGATCCGAAAACCCGAACACGCTTTCCCCCGGCATCATGGATCAGCCGCCGAATCTGACCACTCGCCTTTCGAAGACGAAGCGCCAGCGGTGTCGTGCCATGGAATCGGAGCAACCGCGACACCTCCGGTTGGCTTCTGCCGATCTGCGCGGCGATCTCGGTCTGGGTCATCCCGGCCCGGGCGGCTTCCCGGACCCCGGCGACGAGTTTCATACGGGCCTTGGCCATCGCAGCATCGGACGACGCGGCGATCTCGGCCAACAACTCCTTCATGACGCAATATAGCAATTGCTATATGTGGCACCACAGGCGTCGGTGAGCAGGTCAGCCCACCCGTTCGACCACGAAGGCCCTGGCCCCGGCGACGGTCCGGGCCAACAGCAGGGTCGCGGCCCCGTCACCCCTCGGTTTCAGCTGTTTCCGCAGAACGGCGGGATCGACGTCGATGGCGCGTCGTTTGATCTCCAGCCGTCCGATCCGGTGCTGTGTGACCCACCGCCTGAGGGTGATGACGTCGTGATCGAGCACCTCGATCACCCGGTAGGAGGTGACGAAGGGGCTGTCGACCGGGGAGTCGGAGGAGACGTAGGCCACCCCGGGGGCCAGCAGCCACCCATCGGGCACAGAGTCGGCCACGAGACCGGCTCGGATGACCGCGTTGTCGGGTTCGTGGATGAACCTCCCAGGTGAGGCGACGGGCAGCGGTGCGGCGCCCCCAGTCAGAACGTGGGGTTCGTGTTCCCCCCGGGGGAACACGACCGCCCGGGGACCGGGATCCGAGGCGTTGCTCAACATCAGCTCAACCACGTCGCCCTTCACGGACACCCAGGCCGCCCCGACGCCTTCGGGGATGAGTTGTTTCGGCAGCCCGGGGCCGAGCTTGACGACAACCATCCGCCTCCCCCGCAGGTGGTCCTCCACCAGCGACCAGGGCGGGGTGAGGTCAGCGACGTCCCAGGTCCGGCCCCGCGCGGTACGGCGGGCCGGGTCAAGGAAGATCCCACCCCACTCAGGAACCTGGACGTCCTCGGCGCGCCCCACGGTCACCTCTCCACCCCCGACCAAAGCCAGGTTGGCCTGGGCAAAGGCGGCGGTCACAGGGTCCGATTCGACGGCATGAACGCCGAGGCCCGCCTCCGAGAGGGCCATCGCGTCAACCCCGATCCCACATCCCAGGTCCCAGACCTCGCTGACACCGGTATCGACGAACCGGGCGGCACGCCACCGGGCCACCACCCAGCGAGTCGCTTGTTCCAACCCATCGGGGGTGAAAAACATCTGTTCCGCCATCGGTAGTTTCCCCCTGGCCCGTCGCCTCAGGGCCACCTGGGTCAGGGCTGCGGCGGCCAACTCCGGCGGGAAACGCCGCCGCAGCCGCTCGGCGGCGCCGAGCGAATCCGGATCGACCTCCGCAGCCGCCATCTCCAGGGCCATGGCACCGTCATCGCTCAGAATGTCCACACACGCAGCCTAGGGGCTCTGGTTGAGCCGACCGAGTCGAAACCACCCGGTTCGTGGAAGACCTGGCGGCAGGAGCTCATCCGCAATTCTCCTAGAATTCCTGCATGACCCGAATCGACGTGTGGTTGTGGAGCGTCCGGCTTTTCAAGACCCGTTCACTGGCGACGAAGGCCGTCACCGGAGGGCACATCCGGCTCAACGGCGACCCCGTCAAACCGGCACACGCAGTCAGGCCTGGGGATCGAGTCACCGTCAAGGAACCCGGCTGGACGCGGGAATTCGAGGTGGTGGAACTGCTGAGCAAACGGGTCGGGGCGCCCATCGCCCGGAAGGCCTACGTGGACCATTCCCCCGAACGCCCCGCGTTCCTCAACGTGCCGGTGGCCAAACGCGATCGCGGCGCAGGTCGCCCGACAAAGAAGGACCGCAGGGCCATCGACAAGCTGAGGGGATCGGGAGACTGAAAGCCCTCTCGAGTCGACCGGCTCGCGCCGAGGACCTCTACTGGTCCAGTTCGCGGGTGTCGAGCTCCACGACCTCGTCACCCAACGCCGCCAGCAGGCGGTGACGCTCTTCACGACGTTCGCGCTGCTCGATGGGATTCGGAACGGGAGCAGCTGCCAGGAGCCGTTTGGTGTACTCCTCCTGCGGATCGAGCAGCACCTGTGCACGATCCCCCTTCTCGACGATCTTGCCGTGCTGCATCACAACGACACGGTGGGCGAGGGAGTCGATGACGGCCAGGTCATGGCTGATGAACAGGCAGGCGAACCCGAAATCGCGTTGCAGGTCGGTCAGCATTCCCAGCACCTGGGCCTGCACCGACACGTCAAGGGCCGATGTGGGCTCGTCGGCGATCAGCAGGTCCGGGTTCAGTGAGAGCGCGCGTGCGATCGAGACACGCTGCCGCTGACCACCGGAGAGTTCGTGCGGATAGCGGTTGAAGGCGCTCCTCGGAAGCTCGACGGCCTCCAGCAGCTCGTAGACCCGTTTCTGCCGCGATGCCTTGTCCCCGACCTTGTGCACCTCCAGTGGTTCGGAGATCACATCACCAATGGGAAGGCGCGGGTTGAGGGATGCGGCAGGGTCCTGGAAGATCACCCCGATGCGGCGCCGCAGCTCCTTCAGGTTTCGGCCCTGCGGGCCCTTCTTCGAACCGGCTCCCCGGACCAGTTCCTGGCCGAGCACCTTCACATCGCCCCCGGCGGCTGGGATCAGCCCCAGCAGCGCCCTGCCAATGGTGGATTTCCCGGAACCCGACTCCCCCACCAGGCCAACAATCTCACCGCGTTTCACGTCAAAGGTGACGCCGTCGACCGCACGGAACGGTCTTTTTCCGGTGCGTTTGTATTCCACGACCAGTTCATTGACCTCGAGGGCCGACGTGGCGTTCTCGGCGACATCGGACGGTACGGAACCGAACTGGCCATGCCCTGCCCCCAGGTGCGGAACCGCGTCCAGGAGTTTTTTGGTGTAGGGGTGCTGCGGGTTGAGGAGGACCTCCTCCGCCGTACCGCGTTCGACGATGTTGCCCTTGAACATCACCGCGACCCGGTCCGCCATGTCCGCCACGACGCCCATGTTGTGGGTGATGAGCAGGATTCCGGTGTTCAGCTTCTCCTTCAGCGACCTCAGCAGGTCGAGGATGTCGGCCTGCACGGTCACGTCGAGGGCCGTGGTGGGCTCGTCGGCAATGATCACCTCGGGGTCGCAGGCAAGGGCCATGGCGATCACCACACGTTGCCGCATACCACCCGATAGCTCGTGGGGGTACTGCTTGACGCGCCGCTCCGCATTCGGGATACCGACGGCTTTGAGCAGGTCGATCGCCTTCTGCCAGGCGACCTCACCGTGTGCGACGTTGTGCACCTCCATCGACTCGGTGAGTTGCTCGCCGATCTTGATGACCGGGTTCAGGGCGGTCATCGGCTCCTGGAAAACCATGGCGACGCGATTGCCACGCAGATTGCGCAGTTCGCGTGGTCTGAGGCTCCCAACCGTCTTGTTCGCAACCATCGTGTCGCCGGTGATGCGCGCGGTCCTGGGAAGCAGGCCGAGGGCCGTGGTGGCTGTCACTGACTTGCCCGAACCCGATTCGCCGACCAAGGCCACCACTTCGCCGGGCTTGACCGCGAGGCTGACACCCTTGACGGCTTGAACCCGCCCGAACTCGGTACGGAAGCTGACATCCAGTTCCTTGAACTGGAGCACCGGCTCGAGTTCTTCGGAGGACGGAGTGGTCTCGTTGACTTCAGTGCTCATTTCTTTCCCCTCAGTCCATCTGCTGCCGCGGGTCGAAGGCATCGCGCAGGCCGTCGCCGATGAAGTTGACGCACAACGCGATGACCAGGATGAACAGGCCCGGCCACCAGAACAGCCAGGGTCGAGTGCCCATGGCAGCCTGGTTCTCGGAAATCAACAGACCCAGCGAGGTCTCGGGAGACCTGACTCCGAATCCCAGGTAGGACAGCGCCGTCTCCAACAGAATGGCCGAAGCAATCAGCAGGGTCGAGTTCACCACGATGGTGCCGATGCAGTTCGGCAGGATGTGCCGGAAGATGATGCGCCAATCCGATGTACCGATGGCCTTGGCCGCGTGTACGAACTCACGTTCCCGCAACGAGAGCACCTCGCCACGCACCAGGCGTGCCATACCGGTCCACACCACGAGCCCCAGCACTCCGGCCAGGATGTAGATGTTCGCACCGTCGACCATGCGCCCCAACACTGCGGCCAATACGAGCAGCGGGATGATGATCACGAGGTCGGTGGCCCGCATGAGGACTGACTCGACACGCCCACGGAAGTAGCCGGCAGCGGAGCCGACGACGGTTCCGATCGCGGTCGCGATGAAACCGACAACGAAGGCGATGATCACGGACTTCTGGGTGCCCTGCATCACCAGGGCGAAGTAGTCCTTGCCAATGGTGTTCTGCCCGAAGGGGTTCTCCCCCAAGGAGAAGGGCCACAGCTGGAAGGTGGGGGCCCCGTTCGCTTTGGCCAGCGGGTACAGGTCGACGTGGTTTTTCGGCCACCAGAGGCTAGAGGAGAACGCGAGCACAATGATCAGGAGCAGGATGATGCTCGCCGCCATCGCTCCCTTGTGGTGGAGGAAACGGCGACGCACCAGGGCACCCTGGGAGTAGGAGTTGTGTCCCGCCTCGTCGATCGTCTCTTCCAGTTCGTATTCTCCCGGATCCGGATTCACCTGATCGGACTCGCTGGTTTCAGGGACGCCCTGCCCCTGCTCCGAGGTGGCCTGCTTGGCGTCTTTCTGTTCCGGCTGTTCCGGTTTGTTCTGCTCGGACATCTTTTCCTCGGGTTCTGTGGGGCTCATCGGGAGATCCTCGGGTCGAGGAAGGCGTAGGCGATGTCGGCCACCATGTTCATGACGACGGCGGCGGTACCTGTCACCAAGAAGAAGCCCATGATCCGGTTGGGGTCAGCAGCCAACAATCCTTTCTTGAACAGCATCCCCATGCCATCCCAGGCGAAGACGGTCTCGGTGATGACCGCGCCGCCGACGAGACCGGCGAAGTCGAATGCCACGATCGTGGCAAGTGGGATCAGGGCATTGCGCAACGCGTGACGGGTGATGACCTTGCGCTCGGAAACACCCTTGGAACGGGCTGTGCGAATGTAGTCCTGGTTGAGGACCTCCAGCATGGAGGCTCGTGTGTACCGGGTGTAGGAGGCAATCGAGATCAGGGTAAGCGCCATCGTCGGGAGCAGGAGGTGGGTGAGGCCATCGATGGTGTATCCCCACCAGCTGGTGTCCAGGTTCGGCGCGGACGCTCCGATGGTGGGGATGGGGTGATCGACGTCCTCTAGGTAGGCGGCCCAGTTGCTCAGCAGAAGATCGATCATCGCAGTCAGAGAGGCCAGCAGGGATGTGATCACCGAGGCGAAGGTCGCCTGACGCTTGGAGAACCCGCCCAGCAGCTGCCCCGCAGCGATGCCGACCACGATGGCGGCTGCCAGCAGACCGAGCAGCAGCGGCACGGAGGGATTCGTCATCAACACCCCACGCAGAGCGGCGTAGCCGATGATCCCCCCGAAGACCGTTGCCCCCACCGCGTTGCGCACCTTCTTGTTCTCGAAACCACTGGTGAGCACGACCATCAAGGCACCGATGCCAATCACCACCAGGATGTACATGGGGATCCCGAAGACGGGTTTACGGAGCCAGCGCACGGCGTCGAAGTAGACCATGATCCCGGAAAAACTCACGGCCAGGGCCCCGAAGGTGATCAGGCGCCGTAGCCACGAACCGCCGACGATCGCTGCAACGATGAAGGCGAGTACCACAGCTGTCACCGCTATCGTCAAGGGCGTGAAACGCGCCTTCTCTATCCAGTTGTTGAACTCGATGGCGGCGTACTGCTTCAGCAGCACCGCAAACCAGAACACCGGGAGCGAGAAGAACACGAAAGCCATCAAAGTGATGGCATAGTCGAATCCGCTGTACTGCCTGATGGCGGTCAGGATGCCCAGAATGACACCCGTGACAATGGCCAGGCAGACCGCGAAAATCACCAGCCTGACCGAGACCGAGGCCGCCGAGGAGAGCAGGGCGGTAACAGGCTGACCGCTGCTGGCAGTACCCAGGTCACACTGGCCGTACAGACACTTCGCCGCACCTCCGAGCCACTCCAAGTACCGCTCATACCAAGGCTTGTCGAGCCCCATGAAGGCGATCCGCTGCCTCATCAGGTTGTCCCTGTTGGGCGAGTTCGATTCGCGCAGATCCGCCAGCGGATCACCTGCGTTGATGGCCAGGACAAACATCAGCAGAGAGCCCAGCAGGAGGACCACTACAGAGATCCCCAAGCGTTTGGCAATGTACTTGATCACGAGAGTTCCTATTCCAGGAGGCTGTCAGGCCAACGCCTGGCTGACCCATAGCGCCCGATGATAGAGCACTTCCGGGCAACAATGTGCCGGCCACCTTTCACCTTTGAGACGAGCAGTCCCTTGGGAACAGTTCGTGGGGGCGAGCCTCCGAGACGGCCCACCCCCACGAAAGAGTTCAGTTCAGTTCAGATCAGATGTCACTTCACCCGCCATTGGTAGGCATTCCAGGACACCGTGACCTGCGTGGCCGTGGGGCGGACGTTCTTGATCTTGCTCTTCCACGCGACCACAGCAGGGTGGGCGTAAAGCGGGATGTTGAACAGCGTATCCCAGGCCTGTTTCTCGATGACCTTGAGCTGCTCGACCTGCTCCCCCCGGTCAAGGGTGTTGGTCACCTTGTCCCACGCCTCGTCCACCACCGGGTTGGAGTACTTGCCGTAGTTCTGCTGCCTCCCGCTACTCATGATGTTCTGCCCGGTTGCGATCTGATTGGAGCTCGACCATGCGTACAAGGCCACCTCGTAGTCGCCATTTTTGAGGTCTTTCGCGAAGAAATCCTCCTTCGCTGCGTCCTCCACATTGAAGCCGGCGTCCTTGCAGGAGGACTGGATGGCCTGGACGGTCTCCGTGCGCCTCTGGTTGCCAGCTCTGTATCCGAGCCGAACCTTGACGGGAGTCTGAACGCCGCTTTCTGCCACCAGCTGCTTGGCCTTCTCGATATCGACCGTGTCGTAGCGACCGTCGTAGGAAGCGGACGTGAGCGTCTCGTAATCGGCATCGCCTGGGAACGCCTCCCGGACGTTCATCACCGTCGCATTGGGATCAATCGGTTTGATGATGTTGTCGACGATGGTCTGGCGCGGAATGCAGTAGGCGAAGGCCTCGCGCAGCTTCTGCCCGCCCTGGGAGTCAGAGAACACGCTCTTATCAAGGAAGTTGAAGTCCAAGTGCTCGTAGGTTCGTTCCGGGTAGGTGGCCACATTAACGGAGGACCCGATGCTGTTCAGGGTATTGACGGTGTCGACCGTGGCATGCGGGCGGATCACGTCCAGGTCACCGTTCTGCAGCGACTGCGCCATCTGGTTGTCGTCCACGTAGGAGAACACGAGGTTCTTCGTCCCTGCTGGGGTTCCCCAGTAGTTCGGGTTCGCCTCCAGGGTGACGTTGTTGTCCTTCCACGCTTTGATCTGGTAGCGGTTCGAGGACGGGATCACGTCGGGTTCCGGCAACTCACCTGGGTTGAAGATCCATTTCTTGTTCCAGAATTCCGCGACCTTCCTGACGGTTTCCCCATCGCGGTTCTGGATCGCCTGGGCCAGCTGATCAGGGGTCAGACCGGACTTCGTGGCTGCCACGTGGGCCGGGAGCGGGGGATCCACCGTGATTTTGTAGTCCGGGTATGCGCCCTTGAACTTCATGGTGAAGGTCTTGCCGTTGATCTCACCCTGCGGCCCCTCCGGGACTTGTTCTGGCCACGTCGTGGAGACGTGGTCGAAGACCGCCTCAGCCTCTTTATTCGCTCCGCTGATCAGACCCGGCACCACAAACTCGGGGTTCTGGGAAGCCCAGCCCAGCAGGAAGTCGTTGATGGTGATCGGGGTGCCATCAGACCACTTTGCTTTGTCCGAAATGGTGTACTTCATCTCGAGGGGATCCTGGCTGACGACCTCGAAAGAACCGAATTCCTTGTCCTCACAGATGGTGCCATCGGTTCCGAAATACACGAAATTGCCCAGAACCTGGTCCATGACCACTGAGTTGTAGACCGAGTTCGTACGCGATGTCAGAGTGTTGTAGCCATCCCACTTGCCGGGTCCGGGGCTGTAGACCACCTGACCGTCGGCGGTTTCCTTGATGCCCGCGTCCCGGACACAGGGATTGTCGCCTCCGATGGCGGTCTCGGACGCCGCGGGCTTGGCGCCGTCTTCGGCCTCGTCGCCACTAGAACAGGCACTGAGCACCAGCGCTCCGCTCACCAGCACAGCCAGGGCCGCCTTGGTTCCCCTGAACTTCATGTTTTCTCCTTGTCGTGAGCCGACACCTGGTCCCACCACGGGACCAGTTGGCATCGGACCTTAGTAGTAGCCGAAGTTGCTGAGAACCCCGGGGTACAGTTGTGGAACGGATTGTTACCTATCTGATACGTGGAAGTTCCCGTCAGACCACGATCCGATTGACGGGCAGCCCAGTCAGCGCGGAGAAGTCCAGCGACGACGGGGGCAGTCCCGCGCGCACGGCCGTCAACCCGACGGCGGCGATCATCGCTCCGTTGTCGGTGCACAACTCCGGTCTCGGGCGCCGCACCGCGACACCCTCAGCGGCGGCCCGTTCCTCGAGCAGTCCACGCAGCCGCGAGTTGGCTGCCACTCCCCCGCCGAGCAGGATCGTCCCCACACCGACCTGCCGGGCGGCGTCGAGGGTCTTGGCCACCAGCACGTCGGCAACGGCCTCCTGGAAGCTGGCGCACACGTCGCCCACGGGAACCTCCCGGCCCTCCAGCCGGGCGGTCTCCACCCAGCGCGCCACCGCCGTCTTCAAACCGGAGAAGGAGAAGTCGAAGCGGTGTTTCTCGAGGTCGTGGCGCGCCGTGAGGCCACGCGGGAAACGGATGGCCGCGGGATCGCCGTCGGCCGCGGCGCGGTCGATGACGGGACCGCCCGGGTAGGGCAGGCCGAGCAGTCGCGCCACCTTGTCGTAGGCCTCACCCGCGGCGTCGTCGATGGTGGAGCCCAGTTCCTCGACGTCACGGGCCAGGTCGCGGACGTGCAGCAGGGAGGTGTGGCCGCCGGAGACCAGCAACGCCAGGGCGGGCATCGGGAGGGGACCGTGGTCGAGAAGGTCGACGGCGATGTGCCCGACGAGGTGGTTCACCCCGTACAGGGGTTTGCCGAGGTGCGCGGCGAGAGCCTTGGCGGCCGAGATCCCCACCAGCAGGGCACCCATCAGACCGGGCCCCGCGGTGACGGCGATGGCGTCGATCTCGGCCAGGTCCACGTCGGCCGCGGCGACGGCGCGTTGCAGGGTGGGCACGAAGGCCGACAGGTGCGCCCGGGAGGCGATCTCCGGCACCACTCCCCCGAAACGCACGTGGAGATCGACGGAGCTTGCGACCTCGTTGGCCAGCAGCTGGTCGCCGCGGACGATGCCGACGCCCGTCTCGTCGCAGGAGGACTCGATTCCCAGGATCAGCGGTTCGCTCATTGACTCTCCTCCGTCTTCATCCTCTTCCCCATGACCACGGCGTCGACGCCCCACCCGTAGTAGTTTCCGCGCCGGTTCACCGGGACGAACCCGTTCGCGGCGTAGAACCCGATGGCCGCGGTGTTGTCGGAGGCCACTTCCAGCAGCACGTTCCCGGCCCGCTGCTCCGCGGCCCAGGCGATCCCGCGCCCCAGCAGCCTTCCCGCGATGCCCCGGCGGCGGTGCTCCCCCGCGACGACGATCCGGTCCAGGTCGGCGGTGTTCCCCGCGTGACGCCAGGACGCGCAGGCGATCACGCCATCGGTCGCGGTCTCGGCCACCTCCACGAGGCGGCCGTCAGCACCGATCTCCTCCAGCCACGATGTCTCCGACCAGCGTTGCCGCGCCGGGAAGACCAACTCCAGCCGGGCCAGCGCGGGGGCGTCGGCGGGCACGGCGGTGCGGATGATCATCGGGGCGCCCTGAGGCGGGGCAGCGCCGACTTGCGGGTCCTCGGCACCGCGGCATCCGCCGCCCGCAGGTAGAAGGGTTCCCCGTCGACGACCGGCAGATCGGCCCATCGCGCCGCCAGCACCGCCGCGTCCAGGTGGCGCGGCCCGGCCGGGTCGTCGAGGACCGGGCCGGCCGCGGGCAGGTCCGGGATGGCCCCGGGCGCGCTCACCCGGGGTTCGCCGACGCGGATCCCGTCGCGGTAGAGCGCCCAGTAGAACTCCTTGCGGCGGGCATCGGAGGCCACCACGAACTCGTCCGGCGCGTCCCGCCACTGGGCGGCGATCGCGTCGAGGGAGCACACCCCGTGCAGGGGCCTGCCCGCCACCGCGGCCAGGGTGCGGGCGGTCACGATCCCGACGCGCAGCCCCGTGAACGGCCCCGGCCCCATGCCGACGGCGTAGGCGTCGATCCCGGTCATGGCGATCCCGACCGAGGAGCACACGCGCTGGATCAGCGGGATCAGGGCCTCGCCGTGAGCGCGGGTGTCGGCCACCACCTCGGATGCGACGGGTTCCCCGTCGCGGGCCAGGCCGACGGCCACGTGGTGGGAGGTGTCGATTCCCAAGGTCCAGGTCATGGGTTCCTCCTGAGGGCTTCCAGGGCGCCGTCCCAGCGGGGACCGGTGCCGGTCAGGGTCACGCGCCGGGCCTCGTCACCGACCTCGCGGTCGATGTCGATCTCCAACCGCTCGTCGGAGAGCCATTCGGCGATTCCCTCACCCCATTCGACGAGGGTCACCGACCGGGACAGCGTGGCGTCGAGATCGATGTCGGCCAATTCGTCGGCACCGGCCATGCGGTAGGCGTCCACGTGCACCAGGTCCGGCCCGTCACCGCGAGCGGAATGGATGCGCGAGAGCACGAAGGTGGGTGAGATCACAGGGCCCTCGACGTCGAGTCCCTCCCCGATGCCCCGGGCCAGGGTGGTCTTGCCGGCCCCGAGGTCCCCGGTGGCGATGATCACGTCGCCCGCGCGGAGCAGACCCGCCAGCTCCACGCCCAGGGCGTGCATCGCTGCGGGGGTGGGGACGGTGACGGCCACGGGCAGATCGCGGCCGAGCACGATCCCTGCCGTGACTTCCCGGAGCGGACCGAAACCGTGCTTCCTCCACCAGTTCGCGAGCTCGGGGAACTCGCGGCGGCACAGCACCTCGACCCGCTTCAGACCCGCATCCACCGCGAGTGAGACGGCACCGCTGATCATGGCCTTCGCGATCCCCCGCCGGGTCTCGGTGGGCAGCACGGAGACCCGGCGCAGCGTGGCGACCTCCCCGTCGTGGGCGACCAGCAGGCAGCCGACCATGCGATCCGCCTCGAGGGCACACACCCCCCACCCCTCTGCCAGGGCGCGCTCCACGTCGGCGAGGGTGTCGGAAAGGGCGTCGGCGGGCGGGTCGACGGGGCGGCGGGCGGCGAAGGCGGTCCGGCTGACGCGCAGCATCCCGGGGGCATCTGCTGCGCTGGCCAGCCGCACCTGGATGGTCTCGGTCATGACGGGCAGATCCTAACCCCGCTCTCCCCGGTGGCCGCGATCCCGGCGATCGCCACGCCGCCAAGGGCCGCGACCGCGACCTCCGCCGGGACGGCGCCGCTGCTGGGGCCTGGGGGCGATCAGCGCCTGGTAGTCGGCCTCAGTCACGGGAGCCCCCAGGCAGGGACGGGCACCCGTGAGCCCGGCGAGTTCGTCGCTGCCCGGGACCACCTCGACCGGTTCGGTCTTGACCCCGGCCTGACCCACGATCCGGCGCATCTGTTTGCGCTGGTGCGGCAGAACGACGCTGACCACGGCCCCCTCTTCACCGGCGCGGGCAGTGCGTCCGGCGCGGTGGAGGTAGTCCTTGTTGGTCTTGGGTGGATCCACCTGGAGCACCAGGGAGATGTCGTCGACGTGGATGCCGCGGGCGGCGACGTCGGTGGCGACCAGGACGGGCACCTCTCCTCGTTTGAAGGCCGCGAGGATGCGGGCACGGGCGCCCTGGGTGAGGCCGCCGTGCAGCGCCCCGGCCATCACCCCGGCCTCACGCAGTTGCCTCGCGATGCGGTCGGCTCCCATCTGGGTGCGGGCGAAGACCACGGTCCTGCCCTCCCGGTTCGCGATCTCGGCCGTGACCTGGTTCTTGTGGTGCGGGACCACGTGCAGCACGTGGTGGGTCATGGTGGTCACCGATGCCTTGCCGGAGTCCACCTCGTGGGTGACCGGATCGGCGAGGTAGCGTCTGACCAGCTCGTCAACCGCGCCGTCGAGAGTGGCGGAGAACAGGAGCCGTTGCCCGTCCGCGGGCACGGCGTCGAGGATGGTGGTGACGGCGGGCAGGAACCCGAGATCGCTCATGTGGTCGGCCTCGTCGAGAACCATCACCTCCACCCGGCTGAGGTCGGCTATCCCCTGTTCCAGGAGGTCGATCAGCCTGCCGGGCGTGGCCACCGCCACGTCCACGCCCCGTTCGAAGGCCTTGATCTGGGGGCCGTAGGCCATGCCGCCCGCCACCAGGTGCAGGCGGAGTCCCATCACGGTGGCCAGCGGGGACAGGTTGTCGGCGATCTGCAGGGCCAGCTCGCGGGTGGGGGTCAGTATCACTGCGCGCGGGGAGCCGGTGGGCTCGTCGACGGCCAGGCGGGTCAGCAGCGGCAACCCGAATGCCAGGGTCTTGCCGGAGCCGGTGCGGCCACGGCCGAGCACGTCGCGGCCAGCGATGGCGTCGGCGATGGTGGCGCGCTGGATCGGGAATGGCTCCGTGATGCCCTGCTGTTTCAGGGCCGCCACCATGGGGGCGGCCACGCCGAGTTCGGCGAAACCGGAGGTCGCGTCGTCATCGGTGACCTCCACCTCGACGGTAGTGGCCTCCCAGCTCATCTGATCCTGTTCGACGGGGTCGAAGTCGCGGGATTCCCGGAAGTGGCCGCGCGCCTTGCCGGACCGGCGATCATAGTGGCCGCGACGCTCGTGGTCGCGGCGACCGTACGGATGTTCCTGATGGTCCCGCCGGGAACCGCGGAAACCCCTCGGGCGGTCATCGCGACGGAAGTCCCGGTCGAAGTCGCGATCCCGGCGCCTCCGTTTCTCTCTGCCCTCGTGGTCGTCGCGGCGACGCTCACCGTCGCGGCCTCGGAAGTCGTCGCGGCGACGCGCGAACCGGTCTCCCCGGTCTCCGCCCCGCTCCCGTGAATCGTCCCGGTCCTCACGCCATCCGTAACGGGAACGGGACCCGCCCCACCGCTGCCCGGACCCGCGGTCATCACGGCGACCGCGATCCCTGTCGCGGTTTCCCTCGCGACCGAAACCACGGTCCTCGTATCGCGAGCCGCGGTCGTCACGGTCCCGGGCGCGATCGTCCCGGTCGAAACGACCGGAGCGCGCTTCCGGGTTGCGCACCCCGCCCGAGCGGCGGGGTTTGTGTCCGCGGGCGGCGCGCTCGGCGGCGCTCCAGCGTTTCTTGGGGGTGCCGTCCGACTTGAACGACTTGGGTTTCTTCCTGGGCATGGCCACGGCAGGTCCTGTTCACGGTGCTCGTCTCGGGCCCGACGGATGATCCCGCGGGCGGCGGCGCGTCTCGTCACATACGAAAAGATCCGGAACACAAGACGGCCGTTGGCGCACTCGGCGCAAAGCTGACAGCCGGGAATCCGGCGTCGGGGAACCGGAGAAGGGTCAGCGACATTCCCCGGAGAAGCCTTTGCGGCTGACGCGTCACTCTATCCCAAAACCCCGGAGGCAGCAATTACGCGGGTCGCCCCTTGGGATGTCGCGCGCGAAGGACCCGGCAGGACGAGGTCCCGGTAAACGCCCGACGCAGTCGCCCGGCTGCAAGCAGGTCCTCCGGCCAGCCCCCCGAGCAGACCCGGACCCGCTCGGTTTCACGTTTTCGGTGAAACATCACCATGGCCACAAGATTTCCTGTCACGAGACTCTCCGCACGTCATTCACACACCAACCGCTTCATCTTCGCCCCAGAGATAAAGGAACTTCTTGTCGAACACATCAGAAACCCCATATGGTAAATACTATATTTATCACATTGGCTAGGCTGGCCTTAGCCCAGATTAGTGGTATGAGGAGTTGCAATGGCGTCAGGCAGCACGTTTCCCCGGCAGGAGTCCGTCCCATGGGAAATTCCCCTGACGCCAATCCAACTCGCCTACGTTCGCGGAGCCGACCCGGACCTTCCGCTCGGCGGTGTGGACTGCATCGCCTACCTCGAATTCCATGACGGCTCTCTTGACGTCAGGGCCCTGCCCGAAGCGGCGCCGGCGTTGCTTCGCCACCCTGCGCTGCGCTGCTCCGTGGCAGAAGGGGTGCTCCGCGAGCTGGATCCCGAACCAGTTCCCACGGTGAAGGTCGAGGACCTGACCACGTTCTCCCCCGAAGTTGCCGACCAGAGGTTGAATACGATCCGAACCGAGATGAGAGGTTTCCGCCCCGATCTGTCGGCCGGCAGGACCTGGTTACTGCGTGGGACCCTGCTGCCCGGAGGACACCAGGTGGTGCATCTGGCCGTTTCCCTGGTGGTCGCCGACCTGGCAGCGATCGGCGTCATGATGGACGACCTGGCGATTGCCCTGACAAACCGGGAGCCGCTGCCCCGAGTGGAGACGCCGGATCTGCTCAACCGGCTGCACGGGACACATCGCAGCGGCGGACGCATCCCGGAACGCCTCGCCGCTGGCCGGGAACAGGCACTCCTGCCCGCCCCCGACCTGCCACAGCATCCCGAAGTCATGGTCCTGCCCACGGGTCGGCGCCTGACCAAGACCTTCACTTCCGAGCAGTGGCACCGCTTGGCAGAACGCGCCCACGATCTCCGGGTGCCCCTGCCCGCCCTGTGCCTGGCGGTCTACGAGGAGACCCTGAGGCGCTGGTCACAGAACGAGCGGTTCATCGTCACCGTCACGGGCCTGGAAGTTCGCGACACCGCCGGCGACGTGGCGGATCGCACAGTTTCCCAGCTGCATCGTTGCCGTCCCGGCACGACCACGCCGAAGCTGCTGCGGGACATCGCGGATGAGTACCGCTACCGTCTGCGCAAGGGTGTTCCCGCCACCGATGAAATGCAGGAGAGCCTGCGCGGTAGGGAGAACCATGGTCCTTGGCCCTACGTGTTCACCTTCGGGGCCGGTTCGAAACTGTTCAGCGACCTCACCGTCGAAGTTCTGGGGTCCCCCGAGCAGGCGTGGTCGATAACACCACAGGTGGCGATCGACTGCCAGATGGTGCAGTTCGACGACCGCGGGGTGACGATCTCCTTCGACGTGCGGGCGGGAACGGTCCCGGACGACGTTGCCGAGGCACTTTTCGAATCCTGCTGTGACGGTATCCGACGATTGGCGGAGGACTGTGAGGTCACTGACGACTTCCCGCTTTCCGGGCTGGATGAGAAAACGATGGCTGCCCGGGCCGAGGTGAACGACACGGCCCCCGTCGCTGGGGGCCTGTTGCACGACGCGTTCCGGAAACGGGCAACGGCCTCCCCCGAAAGTGTCGCGGTCATCTGGGAACCAGGGGACGTGTCCATGGGTCCCTGGCGGCACCGCACGCCCGGGAGACTGACCGCGGCCGAACTCGATCTGGCAGCGCGCCGCGTCGCGGCCCGGTTGACGCGCTGCACCGCCCCCGGAGACGTGGTGTTGTTGCGCCTGCCGAAGGGGCCAGACCAGGTCGTGGCCGTCCTGGGGACCCTCTACGCGGGCTGTACCTACCTTCCCTGTGGCATTGCCCAACCGGAGAACCGCCTGGAAACCGTCGCACACGATTCCGGAGCCAAGGTGCGCATCACCTCCGACTGGCTCGAAGCGGTGAAGGATGACGTTATCCCGGAACCCCGCGCCATTCCCGCGGAACAACTGGCCTACATCATCTACACCTCCGGCTCAACGGGACGGCCCAAGGGGGTCGCCATTCCACACCATGCGGCCACGAACACCATCATCGACGTGAACCTCCGCAACGGCGTCGGCACGAATGACCGCACCCTCGCGGTTTCCGCCCTCGACTTCGACCTCAGCGTCTACGACATCTTCGGTCCGTTGTCAGCGGGCGGGGCGGTGGTCACGCTCGGCGAGGCACAACGCCGCGATGCCTTCGCCTGGCTCGATCTGGTGAAACGGCACGGTGTCACGCTGTGGAACACGGTCCCGAGCCTGGCCGAGATGCTCTGCATAGCCGCTTCCGGTGATGCACCGGACCACAACACATATGGCCCGAGGGTTTTCATGTGCTCCGGAGACTGGATGCGCACCGATCTGATACGACAGCTCCATCGAGTGTTCCCCGGCACGAGGGTGGTCGTGATGGGGGGTGCCACCGAGGCCGCGATCTGGTCCAACGAGTTCGTGGCGGACGAGAAGAACCTGCTTCCGGAGTGGAGCACGGCACCTTATGGCCTGCCCTTGGCCGGGCAGCGGTACCGCGTGGCGGATGCCGCAGGACGCGACTGCCCCGATCACGTCCCCGGGGAACTCTGGATCGGCGGTGCGGGCCTGGCTGCCGGCTACTTCAACAATCCTTCCCTCACCGAAGAACGTTTCATCAAGGTCGACGGTGAACGCTGGTATCGCACGGGGGATCGCGGCGCCTGGGCGCCGGGCCCTCTGATCATGTTCCTGGGGCGCATCGACTCGCAGGTGAAGATCCTGGGACACCGCATCGAGTGTGCAGAGGTGGAGCACGCCCTGATGGCGCTGCCCTGCGTGGAAGAAGCAGCAGTGGTGGACATCCGGAACCGGCGCGCCCTGGGCGCGGCTGTCACAGGAGCTCACCCGTTGGACACCGACGCTCTCCGCGCGGACCTGGCGAATCATCTGCCTGGTTACATGATCCCGAGCACGTTCCGGCAGTTCGATGCGCTCCCCCGCACCTCCAACGCCAAAACCGACCGGAACCGGGTCCGGGAAATGTTGGAGTCGGATGAATCCCCGAGCAGTGAAGAGGGCACCGATTCTTCTCTCTCCGCGGAGCTCTGGTGCACCACTCTGGGCGTCGATGCCGCACGGGATGATGACAACCTGTTCGAGCTGGGAGGTGACTCGCTGGCCGCCACCTTGCTGTGCCAGAACGCCCGCCGAGCGGGTTTCGAGGTTTCTGTGCCAGCTCTGTTCGCCGATCCCACCTTCCGAGGTTTCGCAGCCGCATGCACCCATCCCCGGACAAGCACCTCCCAGGAGCCGAGGAAAGAAACAGATTCGCCGTCGCCCGCGGGTGTGTTTCCTCTGACGCCTCTGCAGCGGGCCTACGCGATGGGAGCCGATGGGTTGAGAGGTGTTGTCCGGGCAGCTCCGGTGTTCGGGGCTCGCCTGGCGACGCTGGACGGATCGCCAATTCACGTGCAGAGCATGCGCCAGGCCGCCAGCGACATGGTCGCACGCCACGAGGTCCTGCGCCTCCGCAGAGAGTCGGAGACGTGGCAGAGGGTGGTCGGGCAGGGCACGGTCGCGGAGCAGAACGTGTCCACTGGTGACTTCGACACACAGCTGACCACGTGCAGTGGTGCCTGGGATGAGGAACCCTCGCTGACTTTGCTGTGGTGTGCCGCGCTCCCCTCCCAGGTGGGAGTCCGCCTGCCCTACCTGGGGCTTGACGCCAGGTCAATGACAGGGCTGATAGCGGAACTGGCCCGTCGTTACGCGGCTGTCGTGACCGGCGAGGACCCCCTCGGGGAGATGCTGAACCCATCCATGGTCCCCTTCCGGCGACACGCGGAGGCGCGTTTGAACGACGAGGCATCCGCACACGAGGTCGTGACGCTACCACCTCCTCCGGAACTTCCCTTGAAACTCCCCGACCTCTCGGCCCACACGATCGCCCTGACCGCCGACCTCACCGACGCGGCCCCGGCGATCCGGCGAACCGCCGCTGAGGCGAAGGTTTCGATCTCGGCTCTGGTTCTGTCGCGGCTGGCCCGGGTGGTGGCCAAGTGGTGTGGTCAGGAGATCATCGGAATCACGGTTCCCTTGTTTCAGTCCCCGGATGACACGGGAACCGAAACCGCACCCGGTAACTTCACCCGGCTGGGTCTGTGCACCCTGGACCAGAATTGCACAGCCACGGAAGCAGCAGTTCAGTTGGAGAAAGCGGTCTCCGGCAGCCTTCCGGACGAGTTGGACATCGCACGTGCAGGCCGCGCCGCCTATCCCGTGGTGTTCACCTCCACCACCGGACTCCGGGTGGGTGAACAGCTTTCCGGCACGGGCCTGGATGTGGTGGAAACCAGGACCAGCACCCCGGGAGTCGCCATCGACTGTCAGTTCGAGTGGCGCAATGATCGGCTTCTGCTTCGGTGGGACTGCCCGGAAGGCCTGGAACCCGCCTCCGACATCCGATCCGCTTTCAACCGCTTCGCGGAATCCCTGGGAGCTGTTCCCACACCACCGGTCGGTTCGGAAGAGGCCGTGAGGGACATGGATGAGTGGGCGGTCACGATCATGCGACGCACCATTGCCCTTCTCGACACCAGCCCCCTCACCCCAGTCCCCCAGCTGGTGCCCGTGGTGGCCGCTTGGCACAAGGTGATCAACGCACGTCCCGCACCGCCACCCGGTTCCTCCGTCCCCGAAGAGACCATCAGGCTGTTGGCCGATTGCATCACCGGACGAAGCCACGTTGCGAGGATCGCCCAGAGCCCCGTCCTTTCACCGTCCTCACTCATGTTGAAAACCGCTGCCGGGTCACGTTTCCTGAACCTGCTCAAGGAGCGCCTCACTTCCGGGAACCCGATACACGTTGTCGAGATCGGCAGCGGAGACGGTTCCCTGCGGCGCGCGGTGTTCGACCGGCTGGGGACGGGGACCGCTGTCTCCTGGGAGTCCGTGGAACCCGATCTGCTGCTCTCTGACGTGGCCGCTTCCCGGGGCGAGCCCCCACCGGGGGTCGTCCCCTCGGATCTCCCCGCCGACCTCGTGGTGTGCCTGGGAGGTCTCCACCGCGACCCTCGCTGCCTGCTCATGCTGGCCGACGTCGTGTCCGCACCGGGGGTTGAACTCTGGGTGGGTGAGCCGGCAGCACCGACCCCGCTCTCGTTGATGGCTGCCGCCCTGCTGGATCCTCGCGTGGTGACGACGGATCAGTGCCCGCTGCACGATCCCGGATACTGGTGGTCGCGTCTGCGTGAAACCGGCTGGGGCATCCGCGAGGTCACCGAGCTGGCCCCGGACACCTTCCTGATGAAGGCCCGCCGGATATCGGATCCAGACCCTGAACCAGCTCCCGATCAGCTGACCACCGTCTCGACCGCACCGGCCATTTCCCCGACACCGGCATCTCGGAGGCCGTCTCCCGGACCCACACCCGGCACGGGGTTGCAGAGCGTCCTGGCCGAGGCCTGGCGGACCCATCTGGGGGGCTTTCCGAGGCCCGAATCCGATTTCTTCACGGACGGCGGGGATTCGCTACTGGCGACCCGGATGGTCACGGATCTGCGTTCCCGCGGCATCGACATTCGTTTGGTCGACGTGTTCAACGCACTGAATTTTGCTGATCTATGCCG
>ERZ773070.865-NODE-865-length-20208-cov-7.788865_pt1 | contig 20208 bp, 16 predicted proteins | sample MGYA00580618_ERZ773070 | MGnify/ENA primary metagenome ERZ773070 (study PRJEB29015, sample SAMEA2738023) | human oral metagenome | biome: human oral; feature: human-associated habitat; material: dental | place: China | collected 2019 ... | reverse complement strand
CTTCCATACCCGTCACGCCGCGGGCGCCACGACTGGCAGCAACGAGTTGGTCTTTCGGCCCCCGAATGGGAAACCAAGCCTTGGAAACGCGCTCCGCGTCTAGGGCGGCGAGCGTTTAGAGAAGAGTTGACGAGATCGTTTAAAGAAGAGTTGACAAGGTCAGAGTGGCAAGGGGAGATCGAAGAACGATGCATTTGACGACACGCACAAGGGTGTGCGCACCAGGTTGACGGAAAGAACGCCGCCAGAATGGAAACGTCCTAATAGAAGCCCCTGAGTAGAGAAAGCATCAGTCTCAGTCGTGATGGGTCTTCTATCTGGTTGTCGTCAAGTTTTGCCGGTCGCGATCGCCAACCGATCCACTTGAGAGGTGAAGGCTTGCGAAGCATCGATTCTCTTTTGCCGAATCGAGACTCAACCCGATGCTGTACCAGGGCACCGTCAGCTGTGTTCTTTAGTCGTATTTACTTCGCTTGGTTTGAAGACTACTAGCGGGTATCGATCGGCACAAGCGTGACCAAGGGTTTACTCACACCATTGACAAACACGTTTAGTCCCGCTATCGACACCTTCTTGCCCATAGCTTCCGATCAAATTCGAAGGCCAATGAGGCGCATGAAAAGGAGGAGAACCGCTGACTCTATCAGCGAGCATACGAACTGCGCCCAAGTTCCTTTCAAATGGCACACACAATATCCGAGACTACGAATATGAGTCGATATACTGTGAATATTTCAAAGCCCTTTATAAATGAATTTCATTCCTTGCTTTGCCAGTACAAAAATGCATATTTCCCATCTTTGGAAACGCAAGCCAAACGTCAAGATTTATCTTTCGCACCTGGAAGTTTTATATAGAGAAACTTTCGATTCTGTACAAAAGTCGCTTGAGAACGCAAAAGACAGTTCGAAACCTCCTGGACTTGAGCGTGGAAGAAACGGGCGACGTCGTCGCCCTCTGCTTTGGATCTAAGGCTTTCCTGGCAAACGAAGATGGAGGAAGCGCCTGTCAACGCCGCCGGACCTCGAAGACAGATGCGCATGTCGACGTCTACGGGCTCGTCGCCAACGAACGCGCGCCTATGGACGACGAAGGGCGAGACTGCCGTTCGACACCGCCAACCGCGGCTCACAGATGCGCGCCTATGGAGTCGCCAACCGTTGCGCACCGAAGTTAGCCCACGGACGGGGACGGGCTGCAAACAGGCTTTCGAAAGGGGAACGGGCCGACATGGAAGTCAACGGCACGGGTCCTGGATGAGGAGAAGCGGCTTTGCATGTTTATGGATGCACCATTCTTTATGGGTGCATCAGTCGCATACGCTGTGCGTCTGTGTTCAAACCGTATCGGTGCTCAAGGGGGGAGTTGAACCCCCAAACCACAAAGAAGGGGCATCCTCCATGAAACCCTTTATTCGCAATGAAAACTAGAACGCGGATCGTTCTAGTTTGCGGCGAATGCCCTTGTTGCGCCCTTATTGAGATCAAGCCGCGCCATGCTCCGCACACTCAACAGGCATGAACAGCGCTACGAAGATCGAATCTATTGAATCTACCGGACGTCAAGCCGTCACCCGGACACAAGCCGCTCGCCTCCTAGGAGTCGACCCACGAACTCTAAGCAAGGCAATCGACGCCGGCGACGTTCCGGTCATCAAGATTGGCCCTTCGCTGAGAATCCCGACGTCGTGGCTTCGTAAACAGCTGAACGTATGAGATACGGCACAGGGAGCGTTCGGACATACGCAACGAAGTCAGGGACGCGATACTCAGTCCGTTACTACGATCAAAACGGAAATCAACATGAAAAACGGGGTTTCACAACAAAAACTGAAGCAAACAAGTATCTACGCACACAATTGAAAGCCCGAGACGACGGAACGCTAGTTACTGCTAGACAGCTTACCGTTGCGGCACTTCTCGAACGCTGGATGGCAGGTCGTCGCGTGGCTCTCTCGACGCTTTCGGGAGACGAACGCCGCATTCGGCTTCACGTCCTCCCCGCTCTCGGCTCTTACCCGGTCGCGAAAATCACGCCCGAGCTGTTGGCGGGTTTCTACCGGTCTCTTCAGCAAGGATTGTCGGCGAACAGCGTCCGAAAGATTCATGCGCTTATCTCATCGGCGTTTACTTGGGCGATGTCGGCGCGGCTCGTTTCTGCCAACCCCGCCAAGCACCCGCTGTCCAGTCCTCCGTCGCAACGGGAAGTTAGCCAGGAACAGCGGCAGATGAGCGTATGGGACGCCCAGATCGTCTCGGAGTTCATTGACTGGTGCCCGTCGGAAGACGACGGAGCGTATACGCACAGACAGCTCAAAGCTGCCTGGATGCTCGCTCTTCTTGGCGGTCTTCGACGGTCTGAGATCTGCGGTCTAAGATGGAGCGACATAGATGTCGATAGAAAGACTGTAACTATAAACAAATCAATTACGGAGGTGCATACAAGCACTCGAGGGAAAGTTCTAGTTGAGTCGTCGCCAAAATCAGGAAAGTCTCGAACAATTGTTGTGTCACCGTCTGTTTTTACGCAGCTTGACCGTCTTCCTTTGCCGCACTCCGGGCGTATCTTCGACATCTCACCTGAGTCTCTCACCCAGTCGTGGACGCGGGTGTGCCGCAAGTTCGCAAAGGAAACGGGCACGCCGGCGCTGACGTTGCATGAGCTTCGCCATACGCATGCTTCCCTGTTGTTGAGGGCGGGCGTCCATCCGAAGATCGTGCAGGAACGGCTTGGCCATGCGACGATCACCATTACGATGGATACGTATTCGCATCTGATGCCGTCTGCGCAGGCGGAGGCGGCGGCCTCTCTCGACAGCCTTCTCGCCGACGGTTCTTAGCTCCGGTAGGGAGCGTATGCTCCATCGCTTTGGCGCAGTCCGCGGAAGTGCGCTTCGATGGACAGACGTGCGACGTCGTAGTCTGCCATGCGGCGTTCGACGTCGCGGATGGCGGTGTTGGCCGAGTGAAGCGGGTGCGTCCGCGCCACGAGGCCGTCAAGTTCGTTTTGGCTGACGTGGGCGTGTGAGTGGGCGGTCGAGACGCGATATCCGCCCGTTTCGGGGAGAATGGTCCGCCCAGTGCGTTCAGTGAGCCGGCCGGACTGGCAGTCGTAGAACCATCCGTTTTCGTCGTTGCAGTCGATGACGGGATAGTCCTCGTTTTCGTCAATGGTTCCGACGACGCGGCGCCCATGGCCGTCCGTGACGGCGACGGCGAGTTCGACGGGGAGCTTGCGGCTGACGGTCACGGTCGCTCGCGTGTTGTCGGTTTCGGGGTAGGTGTAGGTGATTGTGTCTTCGTTCCCGTCGTCGTCCATTTCGATTCGGATGTGGATGTCTCCTGCGGTGGCTTCGATGGAGTCGTCGCGTGTCTCGGCGTCGGGCAGGGCGGCGATCTGTTCGTGGCTTAAGGCCATTGCTGCGACAAGTTCGTCTTGTCGGTTTGGGCGTTCCGAGAGGGACACGCCGGACGCCGTCGCATCGGTTTTGACGTCGAAGCGTCCGTCGGGGCGGCGCGGGTGCAGGGATTCGAATGTCTGGTTCATGGGAAACATTCCTTCCTCGAGGGTGTGTTTGCTGTGGCTGGGTTGTGAGAGTGTGCGGAATTCGCTGCCAGGCGTGTGTTCTTCGGCGGGGCGAGGCCGGACTTGTGGCTGCGTCGTCAGTAGAGGAAGGTGACGACCCCGTCGTGGACGAAGTGGGATGAGGGCCGACGGTTGCTTCGCAGTCCGAGAGTCTTTGAAATGGCTTCGTATCCTTCGGTCAGCCGCTCGGGGTCGTCGGTGTCGAAGAGCTTGGCTTGCTGGCCTAGACAGACGCTCATGCTCGTCACGCAGATGCCTTCTCTGCCTGTCGAGGGGGCGTGGGCTTCGCCGGAGACGGAGACGCCGTCGTGTGTGGCTGCGCGTACGAGGTCTCCGTCGCCGGCCGTGTCGTCTGGGGGCATGAGGGATGCGAGTTTGGCCGCGTCGCGTCCGGTCAGCTGGTCGAACATGAGTGTCCCGTTTTCTCCGTTGCGGCCTGACAGATCGATGCTCCCGTCGTCTGTCGGATTGAGGAAGGCGGTGGGCACGACGCGGCGATCGGCGTAGTCGTAGAGGACTCCGGCGACGGCTGCGCGGGTCCATCCGGTTGCTTCGCCTGTCGGCGGCTCCATCCAGGAAGAGACGTCGGGGCGTTCGTGGCGGCGAAGGCAAGGTTTGCGTTTGGCTCTGGCGGCGACGTGTTGGGCGAAGGTGGATTCGGCGTAGGCCTTGGGCTCTTTGACGGGGCAGACGTGCCGGTCGTTGGCGTATCGTCCGCATACGCCGCATTGGCGGAGTTTGGTCGATTCGCCTGTGCCTTTGACGAGTCGGTTGTAGACGGCGCCGGGGCGGGGAGATTCGGCGAGGCGTCGGTATGTTGCCGGGTCGACCGTGTACTGGTAGGCGTTTTCGCCGATGGCGATCGTCAGTCGGTGGGTTGTTTCGTCGTAGTCTGCGCCGGTGATGAAGGAAGGCCCCATAGGGGTGGCCGTTGTGCCGTAGAGGGCCCTGCGGGCTTGGCGGCGTTCGTAGAGGTCGTCGACGGAGGTGACTTCGACGTGTCGCCGTTCCAGGGCCGCCGAGACGGATTCGGCGATCAGAAGGTCTGTTCGTCCGTCGGCCCCTCGAGTGCGGGCTTCTATTGTTCCGTCGGCGTTGCGGGTGACGCACACCCATGCCGAGACGTCTGTGCCGTGGGCGGAGTAGACGACGGGAACGTCGACCGAGTGGCTGTCGGTTTCGTCCATGAAGGCGAGGACGGATGTGCGCGAGGGCATGCGCACTTGTCCGTCTGCGACGCAGTAGCGCATGCGATGGGTGCGGCGTCGGCCCGACAGCGCGCGGCCCTTTGTCCGGGCGGGCGTGTAGTCGTCGGGCATGTGTGGGACTGTGCCTCGATGGTTGTAGGCTCCCGTGTCGAAGGCGCGGTCCCACCATTGGTCGATGTTTCTCGTCGAGGAAGCAGGGGCGACCGCGCGGTCGATGTGCCCGGCAGAATCTCCGTCGACGGGAGTCAAACACACCCCGGAAGGGCCGCGCGCCAGTTCTGGGATCCATTGTCCGAGGACGTTTCTCGGCTGGCGTTTGTAATGGGCGGAGGACATGACGGTCGTTTCAGTTTGCCGTCTCGTCGACGTCGATCCATCCAAGCCGTGCAAGGGACAGAAGGAAGGCGCGGTCGTCGGCTGCTGAGACGGCGACGACGTTGCCGGTCGGCGGTGTCAGCCCGGGTTCGTCGTAGACGTCGGCGTTGACGACGAGGGGACACGCGTTCGTCCATTCTTCACCGCTCCAGACAGGGAGGCTGCGGTCGTCGTTGACGATCGCGTCGAGTTCGGCGCTTGACGCATGGGCGAGATGCTTGTCCCCGCCGTCGGCGAGAATCTGGGCTTGGGCCTGGTTGACCGCGTAGAGCAGATCCATTTGACGCTCCATGTACACGTCGATCGGCTGCTGCCTCGATCTGTCTTTGGCGTACAGGGCCTCGTACAGCTCGGTGTAGGTGTCTGCGAGGATGGTTTCGCCGTTGCGGCGTCCGAATTCGTTGAAATAGTCGGATGCGACGGTCAGGGCGATCATGGCTGTCCTTTCTTGGCATGACGGGGTTTTATCGACCCGCTTCGGCAGCGAGTTCGGGTTCGGGGCGGCTTGTCATGGGACGTCCCTGCTCGGCAAGTCGCCGCGCATAGTCGCCGGGGGTCGCGAAGTAGGATTTGAAGACCGTCGATCCTTCTCCTTCGACTTCGGCGACTCCGACTCCCTTTGCCATGGACGAATCAGACGCGACCGATTCAGGGACAGTGACTGCGCTCTTGGGATCGGAGAACGCGTGTCGGCGCGCCGCCTCATTGGTTCTGGCACCGAGAAGGATGCGGTTGGGAAATAGCATCCTCACCGATTGGTCGATCCCAGTATTTCCTTGGGCTTGCTGTGTGGCCAGAAGAAGACGCACGCCCACAAACCGGAGTTCGGCGGCGATCTTCCGCACCGTCAGCTTCAGTTTCTCGGTGCGGATGTTGCGCGCCGTCGGACCGCCGACGAGTTCGTCGTAGTCGGGATGCCCTTCGGGGATCTTCTTCGGCACCGGCTCGAGCAGGTAGAGGCCTTGCAGTTCGTCAATGACGAGAAGGACCGGCGCCGGGCGGGCCTGGTCGGGCAGGTCGTTCCATTTGGTGACCCGATGGCGTTCCAGGAGCCTTTTGCGTTCGTCGCGCAGGTTGTAGACGTCTTCGGCTACGGCGAGAGTCGCCTCTTTCGACGCAGCTCCGTACCAGCCGTCGCGCACATAAGGTTTGCACCAGGTGAAATCAACTTCCTTGTGGGGCACGTCGCCGATGCCGATGTGCCATCCACGTTCAATTGCCCCGACGATGAGCGCATTGACGGTCACGGACTTTCCCGACCCCGCCGTCCCCTGAATGAGAACGCCGGCCGAGTCCGTCAAGTCCAGAGACAAAGGACGCGAGGCGGACGGGCCGCAGGCAAGCGTGACACCGAGTGGAAGCCGCATCTGCTCGGCAACGGTCAAGGCGCGGCCGGGAGGAGCCGGATAAGGGACGACCTTGGGAAAGGAGGGAATCTCGCCCGGGCGTATGCGCCCACGGTTGGTTTTCGAGTCGATGGAGATCCACCATCCCGGCTCGCCGATCGCCGTTTCGACTGCTTCGGCGAGTCTCGCGTCGTGTTTCGAGGGCACATAGGAGACGGGCACAGCGATGTCGTACCCGCCGCCGTCCACAGGGCAAATGCCGATGTCCCAAGGCCGGACGGACAAGGCGACGGCGAGGGCGTCGCGAGCGCGCACGGTCGTCTCGTCCAATCGAGACAGGGTTGCCACGCCGGTGTCGACGTCGATGCCGGTGACATGGTATCCGGGGTAGATGGATTCGAATCCTGCGGCTTTTCTGGGAATTTCTGACGAACGGGTTGACGGGTCGAGTCGGACGAGTTTGCGGTCGGCCCCGGTGTGTTCGACGGTGTCGACGTGCGGGCGGTGGACGAGGGTGGCTCTTCCTGTCTCGGGTTCGTAGGAGTGCAAGCGCCATCCGCGTTCGCCTTTGTCTCGTTCGACGCGAGCGACGAGGGCGCGTGCGTGCCGGGCCGGGTCGAAGCCTGTCAGCCCGTCGATGTGCAGTATCCGCTGCTCGCTCATATGCGTCTCTCCTGTCGGTCGCCGAGTTAGTGTGCGGGAGAGACGGCGTCCCGGAACATGCCGGAAATCGCGGATTGAGCGGTTCGACGCCGGGGTGAGCGTGCTGCGGTGCACGAGACCGGCGTTCGGCACACATAGATGTCAGCGACACACAAAGGAATACTCAATACTTATGCAAATTCGGCGTTGGAAGCTTACAGACGGGGCCGAAGGGGCTCTGTACCCTGAGCCCAGCTTGACGAACTCCGTCAAAACGACGGCTGTTTTCCTGGAGCAGTCGGGGTTGGCGATCTCCGATGTCGTCGCCTCTCCGGTGACGTCCATACCCGTCCCGGTTTACGCAGACGGCGGCCGCCCGCGCCGCCCGTGGGACGTGCGGCCCGAATTCATGTGGCACCCGCTCATGTGGCTGCCGGGCCGGCTTCAAATGAAAGCCCGGGTGACGATGCCTGACGGGACAGCGTTTGTCGAAACGGACGAGCAGTGGGCCGTGCGCGTGCTGACAGAGATGCAGGGGGCCGGGCCGTTCTCCGCTCTCGGCCGCCAGTGGGTCAGGCTCGCCGACTACCGAGGCGTGCCCGTCGTGAAATTCCGTCAGGGACGCGACGGCGTCGAATTCCCTGACAGAACCTACGATTTTTCCGCAGCCCGTTGCCTGCGCCCCGTCACGCGCAAAGACGAGAAGCTTCTGTCTCCCTACGACCCGTCGGACGGGACATGGCTCGATGTCCCGTATCTGGTCGGCGTCGACGTCACGACTCGTGACGGCCTCGCCCGCATGGAGCGTTGGCTCGCAGGAGGAAGCGATTCGGCGCTCGACAATCTAACCCTTGACGCTTACATTCGCGCGGAAGGGCGGGACGACATGTGGGCGATGAACGAGTGCTATCGCCTGTTCGACCAATCCGAGGCCGACCCGGACGCGCCCTTGACGACGTTGAGCGACGACGTCATCGGGGCCGGATTCTTTCTTGCGGCAAGCTCGGCGTACACCTCATGCATGACGTTCGTCGATGCGTTGGCGGAAGGCGTCGATGAGGCGCAGGTGCGCCAGTCGCTGGCCGGGCTGGTGACGGTCCTTGCCGCTTGCCTTCCCGGGCTTCGCCCCGGGTGGGATCTGGGCGATCGGCTGGCCGCCGTCGAAAAAGACCTCGGAGGCCCGCTGCCGCAAGATGATCTTGAACGCGTCATCCGAATTTCTGCTGACTGCGTGTTCGCTGTGGCGCTCGCGCTCGAGCCGGACTATCTGCGTTTGGTTGAGCGCGACGGGTTGGCTCGCCGCGACATGGCAATTGAACTCGTTGACCGTTACGGTCTGCCGATTGAGCAAGTCGAGAGCATCGCCGCGTAGCCCCTGGTTTGTCTGTTGCCTGATTTCCGATCAGGAGTGAGGACAGTGGCCCCTTCCCAGACAGGGAGGGGGCCACGTGTTTAGAGTTTTCTGGTTTCCTTCCACTCGCAAGGGCGAGACTTTTCCGCTGGGTTAGAAGACGATCTGGAACTGTTCGCCGCATTCCTCGCAGCATCCGTGGCGGTCGAGCGGGAGGCCGCACCAGTGGCATGCAGGCTTGCGTCTCTTGCGGGCGAGGTGCTCGCGGATGCGCGAGATCGTCTCCTGGCCTTTTTTTCGGTTTGGCGGGTTGGCCGCTTGCGGTTGCACAGGAGGATGAATTCTTCGTGTGAGAGCTGTGTGGCGAGTGACTCAATCGTTTCGATTGTGTCGATGTCGATGTCCGTTTCGGAGCATTTGCGGGTCATGTCGGTCATTTCTTTCCTGAGACCCAGGTCAGGCGACGTCCTGAGGCGAGGCCGATCCATCCGTAGGCGAGGCCGACGGCCATCGCCAGGTAGGAGAACTGGGGGATCGCGACGGCGGCGACCGCCCAGTTCGCGGCCCAGTACGTTTTCATGCGTCTGGCCTGGGGGTAGTAGGCCAGAAGGGCGACCGTCGGGAAAGCGACGGTCGCGGCGTACGGGGCGATGTGCCACGCCGAGGCGACGTAGACGACAAGCGCCCACCATGCGCCGCAGGCCAGTGCGACAGCGGCGGGAAGAACGAGTTTCTTAATCATGTCGGGGATGTGTGCCGCTCGGTCCTGGGCGTGCACGGCAAGCCCGTTCAGCCGCCCGAACGCAGACCGCTTGGGGGCGTTCAGTCGGCGTCAGCTCCTTGTGGAAGGTCGATGTGCCCCCACGCGTCGACCTTCCATTTCCCGCCGACTTTTTTCATGCGGAAAGCGACGATCTCGACGTTGTACCCGTCTCTGCCGGGGGACGTGTCGTAGAGTCGGCGGCGCTTGCTCACGTCCTCGCTGGAGCCCCACACGCATTCTTGACGGGCGGGCAGCGCGAGGGTGAGCTGGTCGCCCGTCGCCGGCTCCTTGTCGGTCACCCAGGACTGTTCGGGCCAGGCATTGCCTGTGCAGGACATGCCTTCGCTGTCCATTTGCCGAGCGGTTTTGTGGAACTCGTACGAGTTCAGGTAGTCCCTGTCGGCCGCCGCCATCGCGGACGTCGAGTACTTTCGCGTCGTTTTCATCCACGCACCGTAGGGTTTGTCCCAGCGTTGGCGCGCCTGCCAGTAGTTTGACGCGACGTCGCCTGCCGCACTCCAGTTTTGGCGCCACTGCCGGGCCGACACTCCGCGGGGAACCCGGGCGCGGTTCCCCGTTCCGTGCCCGTCGTCGCCGTCGCTGACGGAGGACGGGGCCTCTGGCGTGCTTGGCGTCGGCCGCGTTGACGCGGTGTACGTTCTTGCCGAGACAGACGACGAGGGGCGCGGCGTGGCTTCATGGTCGGATCCGCACGCCGCGCACAACACGGCGACGATGACGAACAGTCGTTTCACTTGTGCTCCTTTATCGGCACGGAAGGGTCGTCTTTTGGACGATGGGTTTCTGCTTGCCCCACACGTTGACTCCGTGCTGGGTCAGAACCTCGACCGGGTTGAGGAAATCCTGGTTGCGCGGCACGAGCGGGCGAGCGGATCGGATGACGCCGAAATGCAGATGAGGGCCCGAGGAGCGTCCCGCGTTGCCGATGGCGGCGATCTGGTCGCCGGCGTTGACCTGCTGTCCAACCGAGACTTTCACCCCGCTGTCGGACATGTGGTTGTAGATCGTGTAAAGGTTGCCCCCGTGGTCGATGAGGACCGCTGCGCCCGAATAGTATTCGGATTGGCCGTCTTTGAGGACATAGGCGACTTTCCCGGACGAGGCGGCATAGATGGGTTTTCCTGCCGCCGACCCGCCGAAATCGACTCCTGTATGGAACCCGCCGTTGATGGACAAGGCCCGGCACCCGAACGGGGATGTGATCGACACGTCCATTCCCGCCGGACGAACCCACGCCCCGCCTCCCGTCGCGGGCGGAGCGTTGCCGTCAGTGCACCTGACGGTCCCCATGGAGGCAACGAGGTCGCGGGCGGCTGTCGACCATTTGCCGTAGGCGTCAGGCACTCCCGACCGTTGGACTTTCTGGGCGACGACGCCCGGGTCCATGTCGGCTGCCCCCGGGATCTTCCTCATTCCTCCCGAGGAGGCGACCGAGTCTTCGGAGCCGAGGAAGTTGGCCACCGATTGATCGATGCTCATGGTTTGCTCGACGGTTCCCCACCCCATGAGCGGGCGCTGTTGGAAGATGCCCATCGAATCGCAGTCTCCGCCCAGACCGTCATGCGGAAGGGCCTGTGAATCGGATGCAAGTTTGGCGACGTCGGAGGAGGTCAAGCGTCCTCCCCCGCGTTTCTTGCAGTAGGGTTGGAGCCCTTTGCCGTTGTTGGCCAGCACGCGCAACCGAGACTCGACAAGGCCGACTTCTAAAAGGGCGATCTGCTCGTTGTAGGTGGCATGCCTTTTGACTCCCGCCTCGTAGAGGGCTTTCGCGTTGCGCACTTGCGCCGAGGAGAGCGTGAATTTTTGGGAGCCGTCGTTGCGGGAGACGGAGATGGTCCCGTCAGTCGTGTCAAGGCCGTCGGGTTTGGCGGACGTGATCGTGCACTGCGGGCCGCCGGAGGCAGGAGGGTCCTCGATCTGCCCGAGTTTCCAGCGGCGGGCCGTCTCATAGACACGGGCGGCTTTGTCTTTGCTCATCGTCGAGACGGGCAGGCCGCCGATGGCCGCGACCCATTTTTCTTTGTTCTTGCTTTCCGTCTCGGCCTCGTCGCCGCCTGTCGCGACAGCAAGTTTGCCTTCGCTGCTGACGCGTATGTCTGCGCCGAAGCCGATGCCGTTGAGTCTTTTCGCGATGAACCTGGCCGCTTTCTCTGTGTTCTCGGCTCCTTCGACGCCTGTCAGGTGGAATCGCCCGTTTCCGCCCGTGAAGGTCGGCAGCGACGGAGACGTCTGCGGAGACTGCGGGGTCTCGACGGGAGTCGGCGTCGATCCGTCAGAGGCCCCGGAAACGCGTATGGCGTACGGGAGGCGTTTAAGGGTCTTGTCGTAAACGTTCAAGGAGCGTTTCCCGATCGTCCACGACGGGTTGGCAGCGTCGAAGATCTCGCCGTTTCCGAGGTAGAAGGCGACATGGGAAATGCGTGAGAGGTTCCCGTCGTCGTCCCAGAAGACGAGATCGCCGGGGCGCAGGTTGGCGGGATCGGCCGCGTCGATGCGTTGCCCGCCGTAGGAGGCGTAGCCGTTGTATTGGGCTGCCGGGGTGGCGCCGATGTCGATGCCTGTCGTGTGTTTGAACGCCATCGAGGTCAATCCCGAACAGTCGAAACAGTCAGGGCCTCGAGAGCCGCATCCTTGACTGGACGGGTTGGGCCCGGAGTGGCGGTATGGCTTTCCCGCTTGGGACATCGCCCACGCCAAGGCGGTCGTTTTGCCCTCGGCGCGCGCGGCCGACGTCTGCGACGGCGACGGCGAGTTCGACGGCGTCGCCGACGGCGAAGCCGATGAAGATGTCGGCGAGGGAGTTGAAGGAGTCGTCTTTCCGGCGGCGAGCACAGCGACAACCTGCCAGGGCACGGATGTCCCTTCGACCGCTTCTTGGGCGATTCGATAGGTTTCACCGTCGATGATCCCGGCTTGACGAAGGGCTTGGACGGTTGCCTCGTCGACGGCCGACGAGCCGCCAGACGCGCCTGAAATGACGGTCGTCGTCGACGACATCGACCCCAGCGCCAAGCCAAGGACCGCAGCAAGTGCGAAGAAGGCCGAAAGGACTTTCTTCTTTGCCGTCACATGCGCAGACACAGCCCCTCCTCACCAGCGGATGGTCGGATCGACGCCGGCCGGGTAGTATCCCTGCCTCGACCGTTCAATCCGCGCCACGTAGAAGCGCGAAGGGACGCGGTCGGATTTGCGGAGGTTGTGCCAGGCGCACAAGGCTGCGCCGTTGGACAAAACGGTGGGGCCCCCGCGGGAGTGCGGCCAGACATGGTCCGCATGTTCGGCATCCGCCCGGCATCTGCGCCCCCACCAGGCGACATGTTCGCACCTGCCTCCCGCACGCGATAACAGTGTTGAACGGTCGGCGGACGTGAAGGCTCGGCGTTTGTCGCGTCTGACCGCTCGCCCAAACCGACGACGGCAAAAGACCACAACCGACACGGCGGCCGCAAGCCAAACCACCGCGCGGGCGTCGATGTCCGAGAAACTCATACGCTCAGCCGTGCGACTGACGCCGATGGAGCACGACGCCGGCCGCACGGCTGTTCCTCCTTTCCGCGCCTAGTTGCTCTGTCGCAGGGAAAGTGTGCGGAAAGCCCGAGCGGGCCCTTCGACACGGCAAACAAGACAACACAAGACAACTTCCTCTTTGCCGACAGGCCGCTCCCTTCGCTCTATTCGGCGGTCTCCCGGTCGGCCGGGTTGGTCGAAGCCAAAGCAAGGAAATCGTCGGGCAGGCGAACCTCGGTCGGGACGACACGGTCGGCGACGTCGGCATACAAGGCGACCGAGCCCCGAGCGACAGAGACAAGCTCATTCGTCTGCGGGTCACGCTCAATCAATGCCCTCAACGACTTGTAATTGAGATACTTCTTGCCGTTGGTGGCCTCTAGGATCGGCGGGGCCATGATCCGGTTGAGAAGCTCGGCTCGCGGCTCGATGCGCAACAGCTTGCACGCGGCCCGAGCCTCGTTTTCCCGCCGCATCCCCAAAATGAACCCGGAAGAAAACGGAACCTTCGGATCCCCGTCGCCGGCCAGAGCGTCGGAGACTTTCTGAGAACCCATATAGATCGACACCCTCTGCGAACGCGCCAGTCGCGCCAGGGAATCAAGCTCAGCCTCCGAGGCCCGGAAGAAGATCCACGCCTCGTCAAGCGCGACGCATCCGTCCTCGCCGCGCACAGCGATCGTCGAGCCGCGCACAAGCATTCGCACCAGGCTCATCGTCGTACGCGCCGACAAATCCCCTCCCGCCTCGTCGATGTTCAAAGCCATATCGCCAAGACGCACCATCGTGAACCGATGGTTGAACGACAGGCGCGGCCCGTCATCCTCATCGCCGATGAGCGCCGATGCGAACGGCACCGAATAGGCGTACTTCTCCAAGGTTGAAACCATGGTCTCGCTCGCTTCAGGGATGCCGGCCTCCCGCGCCCGGCGAAGCGCCGTCAAAATCGACGCCGCGCCGCGATCGACGCCGGCCCGCAAAGCAACCGTCAACGGCAACTCCATATCCCGCGTGGACGACCCCCACGGGGCGATGTAGGCGAGCATGGAGATCGCGAGCGCGATCCCGTCGGCAGGATCCTCGGTCAGGCGAAGGGGGTCGAGAATCCCGTTCGATCCGACGATGTCGGACAAGGAAACGACCTCTCCTCCGTAATGTTCGACGACCTTGGTGAAATCAGACCCTTCTTTCGGGTCGATGTAGACGGTTCTGTGGCCCAGCATGGCGTGCTGCAAGGTCAGCCACAGCATGAGCATGCTCTTGCCCGAACCAGATTCGCCGAACACCCCGTACAAGGGCGGAAGGTCGGCCTGGCTTCCCGCAGCCGCCACGTTCGACCACACCGGTTGACGGTCAAGCTCGGTATACCCGACGAACGCCGACCCATGGGGCTTGTCCCCCACCACCGACAACGAACACACACCCGAATAGGCGAGCAGCCCCAGAGACATGTCGTGAAGCATCGGGTTCGTCCGGCTGGTGGGAGCCAGCCACGTCTCAGACATCGCCCCCATCTGCCTGTTCGTCAACACAGAAACGTCGATGCCGGGAAACTGAGCTGTCGCCAGTTTGTCCCCGTCTCCGTCAAACGCGATGACTATCGACACGTCGACCATCGACGGGGCCGCGGCGCTGCCGCCCGAGTAGACGTCCCGGACACGCCTGAGAGCGTCGATCTTCTCAAGCTGCTCGGGGGTCGCCTCCTTGCCGTACTTGCGTGCCGCGTCGGCGACGTCAAGCTCATAGCCCGACTTGTTCCGCTCGATCTCCCGCGCCGTCATCTGGCCCGGCTCCAAAAGCCCAGTCACAGACACGCACACGGCGCCCGAATTCAAAACCGGGAGGAGCCACGACGCCCGCGGATCGAGAGCGTCGATGTCGGGCGCGTCGAACTCGGTCACCGACGCGAACGAGAGAACCGAATGCCCGTCCATCGGCGGCCACCGGTCAAACGGCGTCTTCTCCTCATACAGCTGCGCCGCCCGGCGGGCCGCGTCAGCCGACCGGAACACGTGGAACCTGCCCGGCTCGAACATGTACGGAGTGTCCGGAGTCTTGCCCATATTCCACCAGGCACGGGCCAAAGACATCTCGTCCCTCGTCGGAGTCGACATCCCCCACCGGGCCATAATCGCCCGAACCCGGGCATAGTCTTCATCCGTGCTCGCCAACGACCCACGCCCCGACTGGAAAAGAGACGTGAAACGTTCCAGCGTCGTCGACCACGACGACGAGACCACCGAATGGCGAAGCTTGACCCCGTACAAGACGACCCTGCGCGTGACAATGTCGCGCCACGAGCAGAAATCCCGCTCGAGCATCCCCCGCAGCGGATGAGTCGCGGGCGGAGCGAACATCGCATCGACGTTGACTTCCAGAATGTGGAAAGACCTGTAATTTCCACGTTGGACACGGCGCCGTTTGACGCCCAACGTCATGGTCCCGGCCGCCAGCTCGGTCGACGCGCCCATCAACGGCTCGGAGACCGCAAGACGCGCCGCCAGCGTCTTCGCGTCGATCGTCGGGCCCATCGGCACCGCGAAATACGCCCAGATCGACCCGTCCTCGGCAAACAGACGCCCATCCGGGGACACCCCGATCAACGATGTCGGCGTCACCGGCGCGTTCGTCCGATCAAACGGGCCGAAATCAGCCAGACGCGCCCCCTTCTTTTTCCTCGTCATTCGTCACCCGCCTTCCCCGTCGGCTCTGTCGACTCGGCAGGCTCGGACGGACCCGGCTCCGCCGGAGCCGACGGCGTCACCGACGGCGATGCCTGGTCCGACTGCGTCGGGCTGGGAGTGGGAAGATCGATGCCTGTCACAGCATTCGCATACGGTTTGAGCGACGGCCCCGACCCGGCCCCTCCCCACGCGACAACACGAGGCGAAGCCGTATTCGCCCCGACAATGAGAACGTCGTAAGCAACCGACGCGGCCTTGCCTTGCCCATCGGGCCGAGCCTGCCCCCACGTCGGAGTCACGCTCACACGGGCAATGACCCGCGAGGGAACATCCCCATCCTCCACCCGATGCAACGCCGAAACGTTTCCCACCTTGACGACGACCGCGCTCGCGGCAGGCATCGGGACATACGCGCGAGACTTATCGGCGTCCCCAACCGCCTGACGCAGCCGCCCGCCGTCGCCTGAATACAGCGCCTCGGCCCACGAACGGGCCGCGAGCGCCATGTCCTCCCCGTCCAGGGACGAGACAGGGATGGCCCCCTGCCAACTCGACTCCGCCTCACTCGTATCAACAGGCGCATACGGCGTCAAAGACGGGTCAGCTGCCACAACCGGGCCCGCATCCGTCATCGCCACAGCCACCTGGGTGCGGAAAATCTGCCCCGACGCAGAAGCCACCGTCAGCGTGTGAACGTCGATCGGCCAATCCTTGTCTTTACGCCGGCCCTCTTTCTCGGCCCCTCCCAGATCCTTTGCGCGTTCCACCCCGTCCCACGAGACAAGGTGGGCGTGCGGCAACGGCGCCGGATCACGGCCCAACCATGTGCGCACCGCCTCCATCGCCACCGCCCGGCCTTGCCTGCGCGCATCCGACAGCTCGCTCGTCACATGCCGCGCTCCCACCGGACGGTCAAGAACCGACATCAACGCCACACTCACAATAAGCAGGAGAACCGGCCCGCCGTACACGAGCGTCTTGAGGAAACGCCTCTGCGCCTTAGCCGAACGGAATACCCGGCCGATCCGGGGAATGTCCTCGCGCGTTCCCTCAACGAGATCATCGTCCCACGGATTGTCGACCATTGCCCGTCGTTTCACCATGCCCCCTCTCAGTCGCAAACGAGGCCGATGGACGCCTCGATCGTTGCCCGCTGTCCTTCACTCAACCCGTCAAGCAAGTCGACAAGGTGGCGGATTGCCTTCACCTCATGCGCAGGCAGCCCGCCCGAAACCAAATTGAGCCCGCGCAACACCGACCACACCCCTCGCGAGCGGGAACGAGACGAGCCAAACAGGGTAAACAGAATCTCTTCACGCGACCGCGACGCCAAATCACGCGCCGCGAGAAGACCAGCCGGCTTGCCGTCCGCCGTGAGAATCGCGGTCGCCACAGCGGCAACGTCGTCAGGATTCTTCACCCCGAGCTGACTGGCCGCCAGTTTCCGGACAGCCGGGTCGGCCTCCGCCACCTCCAATGTCTTCGCCACGTGCTTTTTCACCACATGGCGGGAAACAACAGGCTTGCGCTCGCGGACAGACTCGCCCGTCTCGCCCGTCTGAGACGGTTCAGCTCCCGGAGCGTCCCCGCCCGAAGCGACAACGTCATCCGGGCCGGACGCGTCCTCCTCATCAATCTCCTCTTCCAACGACGCGGAGGCGTCAGCGTCGTCAAAGTCGCCGTACAGGTCGATGTCGTCAAGGTCGGTCATGTTCTCTCCTTCTCGTGTAGGGATTCACCGGAGAAAGTGTGCGGACCTTCAGACAGGCCGTTACAAGCGCCGATTCTGCGGCCAAACCCCCTGCATCCCACGCCGACGCAAACACGAGGGCGAATATCGACGCGCCGTCCACCACCCCCGCATCAGACCTCCTCGTCTGACGGTCGCGGAAGTTAGGTCCAGGGCGTGAAGCGGCGACACATTGCTCGCCCCGGAAACTTAAGAGGCCAATCGACCGCGACGGAAACCACAAACAAGACAGCCGCCAACCAGGCCGACGCCTATTGACGTCTTTCCACCGCCGAAGTCCCGACAAACATCTGGGATGTGTGCCATCAACAATCTGCCGTGCACACTCCCGCCCTCGCCCGCACACTTTTCAGACATGAACGCATTAGGATTCATCGGCCCAAAAAACATACTCGACCTCCTGGCAGGAGCAGGCCTGCCCGTCGTCTCACACCCCGACCCAATTCTCGCCGCAAGACAAATCGCGGCGCACCAACCCGAACTGACCATCCTCATCGACGCAGCCGACCTGCCGGCGACCCTCGCCACATGGGCGACCGTCAACTCCGCCGGACTGAACCTGGCCATCCTCGACGCCCCCAACGGCGTCCTCGCCGCCACACCCGGCGCCATCCACGTCCCCCACACTGCCCCCGTCCCGCTAGCCACCCTCTACGACTACGCCGGACTCGAAACTCCCAGCCAGGCGCACAACATCACCATCCCCTCACAGACGAACGAGGCATCCAGCAACGAAACGGTCTACGTCCCGCCCGCCTCAACCCCACTGCCCTCGCCACGTTCACCACGTCGAAAGGCAATCGCCTCCATCGGCGAAACCTTCGCCGCCGCCAGCACCGCCCACCGACGCCCCAAAGCCCGCCTCATCTTCACCTTCTCCGGCAAAGGCGGCGTCCTGAAAACCACAATGGCCATGACCCTCGCCCAACGAGCAGCGACCGCAGGAAAACGCGTCCTCCTCATCGACGGCAACCGTGGGCAAGGAGACATCCGATCCTGCCTACGCCTGTCAAACCACCACATCCCCACCATATACGACCACGCCGTCGGCTACCCCCTCGGCAAATGCATCCTCCCACCCGAGAAAATCAACACCCTGCGCCCCAAAGGCCTCGACCCCGTCGCCTTCTACTACCTAGCCGCCCCCGAACCGGGCATGACCTCCTCACACGTCGTCTCCTCCGACGCCTACCGCAACGCAATCACCGCAGGACGCGAAGGCGTCGGCATCGACCTCGTCGTCGTCGACACACAAGTCCTCAACGACACCGACGAATCCGGCCTCGTCGACCAAGTCTTCCTCCCCATGCTCCACGACGACGCATGGGCCGTCGCCCTAACGGACGCCTCAAGCCAATCCGTCGAAAACATCGCCCACCGCCTCGACGACTTCGGACTCGACCCAGCCCGAACCTTCATCGTCGGCACGCTCATCACCCAACGCGAACAAGCCCTCTCCGACCCCCTGCGCTCCTTCGTCCGCCCCTGGGGAGCCTTCGCCGGAACCGTCGGCTACAACGAAGACGCAAAAGACACCCAACGTCAAGGCAACCTCCTCGACCGGTCCCCCGTCTTCCGCCAAGCCACCGGCACCATCCTCACCGCCGTCCTCGGCGACCACTTCGACGACACCGCCCCCACACCTCCCCGAACCGGGCTGCGCCGCCTCTTCACCCGCCACACCCGATGAAACCAACACCCCACACCGGACACGCCGCCCGACGCAACGCCGAAACCGCACGCGGACGAGCCCTCGCCGCCCTCACCGACGGCCACATCACCATCTGGGACCTCATCGGCCTATACGCCACCACCCGAGACAAACACCTCGGGCGCATCACCCTCGCCCAACTGACCGCCCACGCCGGACACTCCCCCGTAGAAGTCGCCCGAATCCTCGCCGACGTCAAACGCGTCACCGGAGGCAAAACCACCTCCGGCCCCCTCAACATCACCTGGCTGACCGACAAAAAAGTCGGCCGCGCACGACTCGCCGCCTACGCCGCCGCCCTCCAACGAACCGACGAACCATGGACATCCTTCCCCTACACGCCACCCCCAACCGACCTCGAACTCGAAGGAGCTACTTATGAAGCTGCCGAACGACAATATATGCAAAACAATACCAAAGAGGCTATTTCAGGTTTTGAAAAATACCTTAAAGAGTTCCCTAATGGTATGCGTCGCACCAATGCCGAGTTTTACTTAGCACAAATGTATTTCAATAGTGGACAAAAGGCTAAAGCTCTTACACATTACGAAAATGTAACCAAAAGCGGTTCTAATGAATACGGCGAGCAATCGCTTACTCGTGTGTGTCAAATCCTTCTTGAAGCAGGTAGCTACCTAAAAGCTAAACCTTATCTCGAAGACCTCGAACGAACCGCTACTATCGCACAGAACAAAACTTATGCACAAAGCAACCTAATGCGCGTGTGCTATAACGAAAAACTGTACGATAAAGCTATCGAATATGCCAATAAGGTATTAGAAGAAAAATCTATCGATACCCGTATCAAGAACGATGCTTATATAGTGTTGGCTCGTGCTTATAGTCAAGCAGGAAATGAAACCCAAGCTCGCAAATATTACCAAGAGGTACAGAAAACCGCTACGGGTAGCCTCGCTGCCGAAGCCTTGTATTACGATGCTTATTTTAAGAATAAAGACGGTAACTACAAAGCCTCTAATGACGTAGTTCAAAAGATTGCTAAAGACTATGGCGGACACAAAGAGTTCGCTGCTAAGAGCCTTATCGTAATGGCTAAAAACTTCTACGGACTCAAAGACGCTTATCAAGCCTCTTACGTCTTAGAAAGTGTAATTAAAAACTTTAAAGAGTTTCCTGAAATAGTAGCCGAAGCCAAAAAAGAACTCGCAGTCGTAAAAGCCGAAGCCGCTAAAAGTAATTCATCAGTAAAATAATGATTAATTGTTAATGGTTAATTAAGTTATATAAGCGTCTCTACAATTCCC
>ERZ773070.864-NODE-864-length-20228-cov-5.400783_pt1 | contig 20228 bp, 14 predicted proteins | sample MGYA00580618_ERZ773070 | MGnify/ENA primary metagenome ERZ773070 (study PRJEB29015, sample SAMEA2738023) | human oral metagenome | biome: human oral; feature: human-associated habitat; material: dental | place: China | collected 2019 ... | reverse complement strand
GGCAGACGGGCAACATGCGTACGGGTTGGATACGCGTGATGACGCCCGACGGCGGTGGTAGTGAGAACGTGTCGACGAACCGCGGCTTCGTGTTCATCCCCGAGGTTGGCGACCACGTGCTTGTGGGTTTCAGGCATGGCGACCCCAACAGGCCGTACGTGATGGGCAGCCTCTTCAACGGACGGACCGGTAAGGGAGGAGGAGAAGACAACTTTACGAAGAGTCTTACAACCCGAAGCGGCTCGACGATAACTTTCGACGAAGCTGCACATACGATTGTGCTACGAACAACGCACGCCAATAGTATTTTTGTTGACGAGAGGAATGGCACCATTGCCATATCGTCGGCTGAAGAGGTAAGTGTAAAAACCAAGGACGTGAACATCGAAGCGTCAGGGAATATGAAGCTAAATGTAGATAACGACCTTGACATATCGGTTGGCGGGAACACTAACCTTGCTGTTGGCGGTAACACTAGCCTTACTATTGGTGGAAACGCCGAAACGCAAATAGGTGGTTACCAGCAAACAACAGTGGAAGGGAAATCCGTACACACATCTTCAGATATCGCACTGATGTCTACCAACGGTGATACAATTATCAGTGCGGCTTCGAAAGCCTTGTTGCAAGGAGGTGATGATGCACGTGTAAGTAAGAAGTAACCCTACAAAAGGCATGTTGTTATGGATTTCAATAGTTTTGTTTATAATAATCGTCTTGATCATAACGTTCCCATCGTATTGGGGATGGCCAAGGTGGAGTTTCGCACTTGTGCAAGTGATGCAGGCGAATTTGGGTTCGACTGGTTTAGGGTTGGCGACAATGGCGATAATGCTTTCAGCAAGATAGTTGCACAATCGCAACTGAACCTATTAGAGAACGAATATGAGCGTTTTACACTCCTAACGCCAGAGCACGAAACCTACTATGTTCCCTATCTATGCCTCTTTGCTCCGGAAACGGTGCTGAAAGAAAATCAAGGCGTGTGCGAGGCCAAGTTGTCCATGCGCATCAAAACTTTTGGGGAGGTGGACAAAATTGTTTTTGACTACGACAAGGAACTCCTATCCGTTGATGTGGGCAACGAGGAAGCCAACGTCCTTACAGGAAAAGATATAAATGCCATTGCGGATTATAACTTGGAGCGGTTTGTCCGTATTAGATGTATTGCCAAGGGCGATGGCTTCGACGATGCACAAGAGATTAAGGTGTGGGCCTACCCAAAGGAAAAACACGGTGCTGTTTCAGCCGCCCATTCTAATGAGCATTCTGAGGAAGGGATCAAGGATGATGAAGGCAAATTCTTTACGCAAGACACAAAAGGAGATGCTAAGGAAACTAACAAGATAGAAAAAGAGAAAGACATTAAGGAAGCCAGAAAGGTGCTAGCTGGAAAAATACTGTTGCCAGCAAACAGCAAGCGCTATCGTTGGAAAATAAAGGTAGTGATTATAGCGGTAATGACTAATATTGAAGATGATCCTAATGAGAAGAATTCTACTGATGGTCCAAGTGATGCAGAACTTTCTAGGTTAAAGAAAACTTTTAACCATTCCTTGACGCTCGTAGAAATAGAAGAAGAGATCAAAACATTAGACCTTAGCGAGAATAAGGACTTTAAGATAACAAAAGACAAAAATGGGAATGATGTATTTGGAAGGTTTATTTTCCATAAAGGGGTAGACAATGTTTTAAACTCCGAAGATTACGTTGATAGGAGAATTCTTGAAGACCGCGAGAACTTTTTCAAGGAGCTTAGAAGGTTGTTTTTCGAACAAAAGGGTAATGAAAAATACAAGAATTACTATATGGCTTTCTATTTTGCAGAAAGCACTTATGATACTTATTCTTTACCTGATGGGAAAGAACATAAAACCCTAGCACAGACGGAAGGTCTAAACACTAAAGCTGTGGCAGTTTTTAATGACGCCAAGGATATCGACCTTACACACGAAATGCTGCATAGTTGCGGCCTAAGGCATCCGTTTAGCGAGAAAAATTGGATTTTGTTTGAGAAACACATGACAGATAACATTATGGACTATGTTAAGCCTCGTAAACCAAAGGAACCTGTAGAAAAAACAAAAGTGTTCACTTGGAAATGGCAATGGAGAATAGTGAACCCCAGACTAAATGTCAATGTTAAGGGGAAGAAGCAAGCGACTAATAAAGAAACCACTCCCCCAAAGAATACCTCTTCCGCAAAGAAACCTACCAACAGAACAGCAACTGCACCCAACCGTAATAAATAAACTATATGGCTAAACTTATATTCTTTTTAATACTCTGTAATATGAACAATGACATAATCGTTGCGATGTTTGGTTACAAGTTTAACAAACATTACTTTGAATTTAACCAGAAGAAGGGGAAACTGAAGTATCACGACATGAATTCTACGGTAAGGATCATTGACTATGGTGATAGCTTATACCACAAAACAATATGTCCAGACAGTTGTGCTACGGAATATCGAATACTCTATTACAAGGATAGTCTGACTGTAGCAGCAACATCAATGAAATTTTATGACATGTATATAGGCCCCAAATACCTATACGACAGACAGGGAAATTTGATTAAGGCAGAAAATACCGATGCTCCTTTCAACTACTCCAAAGACGATGTGGTAAATTGGGTGAAAGAGAAGTATGATGTGGACCTGTATAAAAAGCCCCAATGGGCATTGATGAGTAGAAGTCCGACACCATTCCCACATTATATGTTGCGTTTTCTCGATAAGAATGGTACGCCTATTGTCTATAGCATAGATGCGCGAGATGGTTCACTTATCTTTCAAAATATAGGTGGCGTGAAAACCAAATTTAAAGACGACAGCATCTGGTATCCAAAGAAGAATGAGAAGAAGAAAGGAGTGCGTACACGGCATCTCAAGTAAAGCGGTGTATGCAATGCCCATACCCGCATCCCTATCTTTTCGCGCATTAATGCAACGATGGCTAAAGGAAACCAGCCAATATCGCGTGTTTCTCCCTATGAGAACAGCAACGACATCCAAACTTAACAAATAAACAAAATGGCTAAGTTATAAAAAATAGATCAGGGGGTGTAGGTAATAACCTTTAACTCCAATCGGTCATAAGACCGTTTATCCGTCATTTTATATTGATTATATGGCTTACTGTCATCTTTTGTTTGCTTGTCGGCATCTTGCCTGTCGTCCTTTCTCGACATAGCCCGTTAAGCTTTCGACATGACAATAGACAATCTGACCAGTAACCGAACAAGATCTGTATTGGCACTAATAGCCGATTTGGGTTTAAGCATTGAGCAACATGGGTCAGTACAAGTCTTTTGTAGCCTCACTACAAAAGACTTGTAGCCTCACTACAAAAGGCTTGTAGCATGACTACAAGAGACTTGTAGCGTGACTACAAAGGGCTTGTAGCCCCACTACAAGTCGTGTTGTACCGATGAGTTGCTGAGAACCTGTTGGTAGGCTCATTTTAAAACCAATACTTTTCTATGATAATATTCTGTAATATGAGCAATAATATAATTGTAGCGATGTTTACATGGAAACACTGTGAACTAGAAAGAAAGTTTAAGGATGGCATAGATTGCCATAATGAAATATAAATCGCGATGGAAAGATTTCTGTTAAATGTGACTACCACCATTCTACGGGAAGGTGTGACAGAGAGCGAACACGCTGTCGACCTTGTTTTTGATGTAGCCCAGTTGCCACTGCAAGACGCAGTGGGAAACGCTGTGACGGCGTACAAAGTGACGCTCTCCGATAAATATGTGCATTTAGATACACCCTTTACCCCTGTAACGGATTTTGTGTGCAGAGCCCTATATCGGTATGATGGACTCTGTCCAATATTAAATATCAATGGCAAACCCATCGGGATAGAAGGAGAAGATAGGCAGTTGGCACAATGGGAAGAAATATGCGACTCGCTGCTTGCCGACTATAACGGACCATTCGTAGACGAACAGTTACCCCTGCTCGAAAGGTCTATGGCGTGGCAACAGTCGATGAACAATTATGGTTGTCTCGGTCTTGTCTTTCCTGGCATACAGAAGCATACGTACGTAGGATGGCAAACGCAACGTGAGGTGGGGCTTTCATACGCACAAGACACTAGGTTCAAAGAACTTCTAACTTGTACAGGTCAAGACAGCGGTCTACGCACGTTCACAGTGGAGAGTCTGCACCAAACAAATGATAATCACGCAATAGAGAAATTCGAAGGAACAATCTGCATTGCCCAAGATGATTTCTTGGCCTCTTGGGCGCATGTGGTTGTGGGTTACACCCAATATGATACCACCTATAGTTGGACGTTTAAACTGGAAAGAATGACAATAAACCAAGTGTAATTATGCTTATGAAAACAAAAGGAAATAAAATAGATACAGAAAACAGGCGTCAACAAGATGAGGAGGAAAGGCGCAAATGGAAAGACCCGAACGAAAACGAAAAGTTTGTTTGCGATGGAGCAACGGTGTTGTGCCCTTATTGCAGTGCACCAAAGGGCAAACTCGTGGTTAAAGAGCCGCGAGTGAAACTGCAAGACAAGCCGTGGGCAAACGCTGGCGATAACAATGGGCTAGCCAACTTTGCCTTTAACGGCTTGTGCATGCACCCTAAATGGGGAAACCAAAAACCACCATGCAATGCTGTGATAAGTTTGGGGCTATGGAAAAATCTCTCAGACGTTAATGTCGATGGTTTTAAGGGCCTAGTAGTGAAATCCACTATCCCCTGCCACGTTAGTGGAGGGTGCATCAGTATTGTGCACAGCGGACAAACTGCCCGGCTGGACGTGAGGAAAGAGATTAAGGTGGCCAGCATAAGAGTGGTTGAACAATTGGAAAAAGGTTTTGATTACGATGGCATAGAATCTCAAGAGGTTGATGGGTTTGTGTACGGAAAAACCTATCACCTCGAGGCTTTCAGTTTTACAAACGGAATACCCGAAGACAAAGACATCCAGTGGGAAGCGGAATTTGTTTTCTACGATGGGCGAAGGGGCACCGTTATGAACAAGGATCTTACTCGAAAATGGGAACCAAGAGGGAAGTGTGTTGAATTTCCACCATTGGATTACGACTCCATTGGGGGTACGGTCGTTTTCTACGCATACGTAAGTTATCGCAAAGATGAGGCCAGCTTAAATGTATGGTCGCATTTTAGGTTTAGGTTTTTCAGTTTTCAAGAAGTGAAAGCCCAAATCATCCAGCGCATGGGAAAACCTTGGCTTATAGACCAAAGCGGCACCTCACTGTGTGGCATGGCTTGTCTGTTCTATGTCTTTGCCAAACTACACCCCGTAGAGTATAGTGAGTTTATCATAGACATGCACCACAAGGGTGAAGCCACGTTCCACGGATATACCATAAGACCAGATGCCGATGCTGAAGAGCGAATGTATGACATGGACCCTCGGGGAGACAACTATCCCATTTGGGCGGACGCGAATGGAAAAGAGCGGGAACGTATGCCGATGGCAGATTGGCTGTCGCTGGCCGTGTTACGTTCGCACGAAAGTTCCACGTGGACTATACCAATAATAGTAAATCGTTTCCCTCCTTGCTTTACCCTGATTTCTAAAAAAATGATTTACAATGGGGAAAGGGAAAACACCATTGATCAACTGTCAGCCGTGAACTGGCCAGACATGATGGAAAGGTTGTGCCGCGATTTCTTGGGCTTCCAAAATGTGGAATCCGTAGGCTTATCCTTTAACTCGTTGGAACGCAGGAAGAGCATTCTGTCAATACGTAGATATGATGAGCAAAGCAATGATGACCTGTACAGCCTTCTTAAAATGGAAAAAGCCCATAAGGAGGGTGCTACGGTTCTGATGATGATAGACTCGCAGATGTTTAAAAATATTGTGTCTTACTCATACAATGATTTGTTAACCCAATCACATTGGATTGTATACGAAGGGGGATTGATTTTTTATAATGCAGCAGACAAACCAGTTAAGGAAATTGGCAAGGCAATTACGCTCTCGTTTAAATTTGCAACATGGGGGGTGGCTCCAAGCGATAGTAATAAACAACTAAAGAATAAGAAAAGTATATCCATATCGTGCTTCAAAAGTACCTTCTATGGCTTCATTATCTGCAGAGACTATTTGCCAAGCAATAAAAAGATTATAGATTCATATATGAAAGTATAAATTATATTTATATGTTCAAGAAACATACACATCTCATGGTGTATATTGATTTTATAATATAACAAGATGATATTTGGATGCAACAATTCTAGCATGTCTTTTCCAACGCAATGCATTAAAGCCTCAAATCGACCTCTGTGTGATGCAAAATGAAACTTTTGTGTATGATACTAGATCTTTTATAGCGTATGAATGCCCCATTAGAATTACCCCAATAGATAAAAGGATTAATCATAACATAAAGCATAACGACAATGAAAAGTATAATTTTTGTTCTTATTACAATTATTGCACTATCTTCGTGCAAGGGAGAATGCAAGTATAATGATCCAATTAAAGGTGTCTTTGTTACAAACTGGGAGCGATTTCCATATCCAAATCACGGAAAGATTTATTCCTATAAGTCAGGGACAAACTTCACTGATTTTGTCGACTCCTTTGATTTAACTATCATTAAGGAGAATCTTACTCGTACAGATTGGGCAACTTGTTATTTGACAAAAGAAAAGCCTACCCATAAGGACGATATTCGTTTGGTTTTAGATGATACATTAGTCTATGACATATCAAACATAACCCTTTCGTGGTATGTCAATCAAAGGCAATGGACAATGGGAGGCCCACGAGAATACTGCATTGTTTCGTCTTTAAAAGTGAATGGTCATGTAGTAAAAGGTACAATGCATTCGGGATATCTGACATTTCCACGTGAGTATGCACGCGTACTTAAAAGGTGATAAAGGGAGGGATAGCAGAGAAAGTATTTCAATACAGGCATGGTAATGTTTGAAAACAAGGCTTTATGTCCATGTTTACCCAATCGTATTGGATTGTATATGAAGGTGGATTGAGATTTTATAGTGCAGCAAATATGCCAGTTAAGGAAAATGGAAACGCAACTAAACTTGTTTTAAGTTTGCTACATGGGAAAAGAGCCAGAAGAAAGTCAGGAATTATTGACAAAGAAACATAGGGTATCTTTGGATTGCTTTAAGAGTACGTTCTATGGGTATATAGTCTGTCATGGAACATCAATCATGCAGAAGAATTAAATAATTGAATTTAAAGAAAGAAAACAAAATGCGAAGTGTTATTTCTGCTATAATTGGACTATTCCTGCTGTCCGCTTGCACAAATAAAAGAAGTGCATACAAAAGAAACATATCGGGTATATTTTTAACGCATTGGGATTCACACCCTCTGCCAATAAAGGGAACTGTTTATATCTATAAAAAGAATACACAATTTAAAGAACTTATAGACATGGTTAAGGTCTACGCGATAACAAGAGGTGGAGATACCACGGATTTGGCCTGTCTCCTATACACAAATAAACTAAATCATCTGAACGATATCCGTGTTGTATTAGACGACACGTTGGTATATGACATTTCTAATATTGGAATAGAAAAATTCTTAGATACAAGACGCTGGGGAATGTGTGGACCCATAGAACGGGACATCATACCATCACTGCTTGTAAATGGATACGTCACTAGGGACACGACTGTTCCAGGCGAACTTGCTTTCCCCCAAGAATGCGGGCGTATCATTAGAAAACGCTGATGTGTATAGAAACTGGGAATGTGTTCTTAATACGAGTAACGTAAAATGGTAAAGAATCGTGTGCAGGACAGAGCTTAGACGGATTTGCAACAGGCATCGTGTTTCTTGCGGCGCTGCTCTAATGAACTGCTGTTTGTACGTAAGGACTACAATAGGAATAACATAAAAACATAACGACAATGAAGAGTCTATTTTTTGTTCTTATTACAATTGCTGCACTATCTTCGTGCAGGGGGGAATGCAATTATAATGATCCAATTAAAGAATTCTTTGTGACGAATTGGCAAGAGAATCTTCCAAATCACGGGAAAGTCTATTCTTTTAAAGCAGGGACAAACTTCACTGACCCCATTGATTCTTTTAACCTTCCTATCATTGAAAGGATTGATGTATATCCAGATTGGATATCTTTCACTTTGAGAGGAAAGATGCCTACCCATAAGGACGACATTCGTTTGGTTTTAGACGACACATTAGTCTACGACATATCAAACATAACCCTTTCGTGGTTTGTCGATCAAAAGCATTGGACAATGGGAGGCCCACGAGAATACTGCATTGTTTCTTCACTAAAAGTGAACGGGCGTATAGTAAGAGGCACCATTGATGTTGGTTATTTGAGGTTTCCACGTGAATATGCTCGCGTACTTAAAAGGTGATGGAGACAGAGATAGTCGAGAAAGTATTTCAATACAGGCATGGTAATGTTTGAAAACAAGGCTTCTTATCCTTGTTTACCCAATCGCATTGGATAGTATATGAAGGAGGATTAAATTTTTGTAATGTAGCAAATAAACCAGTTAAGGAAATTGGCAAGGCAACTAAACTTGCTTTCAAATTCGCTACGTGGGGAGAAAACCCTGACAATAGTATTGATAATTTGTTATACAAAGGACGTATATCTGTTGCATGTTTCAAATGCACTTTCTATGGATATATTATTTGCAAACAGTAAAAATGATTTATACTGAAGTACGTGTGAAAAGCAGTATAATAAGAATTTTATAAAAATCAAAAACAATGAAAGTACTTATTTTTATTATCACAGCCACTATCTTTGTGTGTGTGTCATGCACAAAGAGATGTAGGTATCAAGACCCAATCGAAGACCTTTTGGTAATGGATTGGGGAACGCGCCCTCTTCCACATCATGGCAAGGTTTACTCCTTTAGGGAAGGAACTCTCTTTACAGAACTCATCGACTCTTTTGAACTGTCTATCATCGAAAGAAACCCTGCTCGTACAAACTGGATAGTATGCTCGTTAGGAGAGAAAAAACCAACACATCGTTGCGACATTCGCTTGACGTTAGATGATTCGTTGACATACGATATCTCAAATATAACCCTCTCATGGTTTATCGATCAAAAGCACTGGACTATGGGAGGGCCAAGAGAATATTGTATTGTTTCCTCATTCAAGGTTAATGGGAAAATAGTTGATAATTCCTTACACTCTGGAAGATTAGCTTTCCCTCAAAAGTATGTACGCATTATTAAAAAACGATGAAAAGTAAGTGTGGGGCGTCTAATGAAATCAGTGGCGTCGCATTAAATAGCCTTGAAGATATGAAGCAAGCCCATAATGATGGCACAACGGTGCTGATGATGATAGACTTGCAGATGTTTGACGATATTGTGTCCTATTCATACAATGACTTGTTTACCCAATCGCATTGGATTGTATATGAGGGTGGATTGAGTTTTTATAATACAGCAAATAAACTAGTTAAGGAAATTGGCAAGGCAACTACGCTGCCGTTTAAATTTGCAACCTGGGGAAAAGAGCCAGAAGAAAGTTTGAATTTACTTTCGGACAAACAACGGGTTTCAGTTAGATGCTTCAAAAGTACTTTCTATGGCTTCATTATCTGCAGAGACTATTTGTCAAGCAATAAGAAGATTATAGATTCATATTTAAAAGCATAATAAGTGTGCACAAAAGAAAAGCGTTTCAAATGGATGTCCTGAAAAGATTTACAAGAATGAATGTCAAAGAATCAAGATAGAATATGGAACTATGGAGAAAATACTCATTGATAATCAGCAATACTCAAAAAGGACTGTCATTTAATTGGTGTTTCAGAAGTGTGTTCTATGGGATATTATCTGTAAGTGACATTAGCTACACATAATAATTTATTAAGAATATTAAATAAAATGAGAAGAAATGTTATTGTTGTTTCTCTTGTTGCACTCCTAGCATTATCTTCGTGTAAGAAGGTATGTGACTATCGGCAACCAATCGAAGATCTTTTTGTAACAAATTGGGATTCACTTCCTCTTCCAAACCGCGGAAAGGTTTACTCCTTTAAGGCAGGAACGCATTTTACAGAGCTTATCGATTCTTTTGATTTACCAATTATTGAAAGAAATCCCGCTCACACCACTTGGATTACTTGTTCTTTCGGAACGAGAAAACCTACCCATGAAAATGATCTCCGGTTGATGCTAGATGATAGTTTGGTTTATGATATATCCAATGTTATAATTTCACGAATACTGGATCAAAGACGATGGACGATGGGAGGACCAACAGAACGTTGTGTGATTTCTTCGTTGAATGTGAATGGTCATCTTTCAAAAGAAATAGTACGAGCTGGGCAACTCGCTTTTCCACGTGAGTATGCACGCGTACTTAAAAGGTGATAAAGGGAGGGATAGCCGAGAAAGTATTTCAATATAGGCATGGTAATGTTTGCAAACAAGGTTTCATATCCATGTTTATCAAATCGCATTGGATTGTGTACGAAGGAGGACTGACGTTTTATGATAACGATGAAAACAGATGGAGTAGGTAGGGCCACTTTTCTTTCTTTTCGTGTTGCCAGATGAGGGTATAGCCCAATGATGGTTTCGAGTTTTTTTGTTTTTAATACCTAAATCACAGTTGAGCGTTTTAAGCGTATGGTTTTATGGATACATCACATGCGAGAACAAAGAGTAAGCATAATATGAAAAAGATACTTTTATTTGTTATTTGGCTGATTGTCATAATATCTTGTAAGAGTAAAAGCTGTGACTATGGTAACGCGATATGCACGATATTTATAAGAGAATGAAATGATAGTGTCCCCAAGAAAGGGAGCGTGTACATGTACGAGAAGGATTGGGGGTGAACATGTTATTACGCGAGTTTCGGGATGAAACAAAATAGTTGTGCCAACTTCCGCGTAGAGCTAGCAGGCGAGATCGCCATTTCTTTATCTACGCTGTCTTGTTCAAAGGGCATGGCGTCTTATCCCGAACTCGCCAATTAGCCATTCCGTCATTCGCATTTTCATCGTTTTGGGAATGCACCTTCTAAGCCCCGATTAGGCATTATTACATTAACCGCCGTGTTAAATCTGTTTTGGACGTCTGTTCCATGTTAGCCGGAATGCTGTTCCAGTTGATTTGGAACCCTGTTCCAACTTATCTGGAACAGGGTTCCAACTTAGCTGTACCAAGGCGGAAACTTTAAAAGCTCACTGCAAGAGCTTATTGGGTGGAGAATGAAAGATGGCGTTTGCTTTATATTGAAACATTTTCCCTGCATGTCTTGTTATGGTATTTGCCAGACGTGGCTGTTGTGCTAAAAATCATATAGCTGATAGACAAATAAGTGTCTAAGTGCCACTAATAACAAACCTTCGGGCAGTTAGGTGGTTTGTACGACAGGTGTGTTTAAGCCCTCAGTATTGCCTGAAGTGGCCGTATCTGCATTGGGATTTAAATGAAACAAGGGTGTGCCTGCTTTTAGGCACACCCTTATCGTAGTTGATTTTTAAAACCTACTCCTGATTATACTGACTCTCCCAGTTTGCTTCTTCGGGCTCTTCGCCCTTTCGGCCTTCCAATTGGATGACAAAACTCTTAGCGGGGAAATAGGGAGTGAGGTGAATGTCGAGCAGAACCCGATCTTTTTGGGTGGGGTCTTGTTCTATTCTGATAACTTTAAACTTCTCGATCAATCGCGATGGTCCTTTAATGCTATCTAAAAACTTAACGATTTGGTTTCGTAAGTCGGCTTCGGTGCGCGTTGTCCAATTCTCAAAGGCGCGACGGTTAAGGAAGTCGAATAACACTTTGGAGATGTAGTCGAATACGCGTACAACGGAATAGGTTTGCAATCCTAGGTTGTCTCCGTTGAAAAGGGTCTTGGCAGAGAAAGCCATGACCTTGCTATACTCGTTCACCATCGGTACCAACCCCATACGCTCGAGCTCGGAAATCTCACTTTTCTTCAAGTCGAAACGTACGCTTTCCACCTCATTGAGACTACCAAATTTCTTACCGGCAACCACTTGAGACATCAACGTGCTGTATATTTTCCCTGCAAGTGCACTCGAACCGGGCACATAGAGATTTTCCTCTTCTCCAGCCTCAACAACTCGGGGTCTACCTAGAAGGTAGTTGCAAGTCATGACAATGTTCGATTTGTAGACATCACCTCCGGTATGATCGGCATTGAAGAATATGTCGACAACATCGTCTGCGGTTTCCAAGTCTTGGAAGTCTGTTACTAGCATCACCTTGTTGTTATGAGCCAATTTTGCCCATTTGTCTATCACAGCATTAGTTCCCAAGTATCCTGGTATGATAAGGATTGAGTAGTTGCGGCGTAAATCTAGCCTGTCGAAGTTTTGGCTGAGTTCGTTTCCTATGTAATCGATAAAAAGCGTATTGTCTAGGTCCTTGAGTTGCGCAATGTCTGCATTGACAATTGTGACGTTCTTTACCTTTGTGCTTTCCGTGTTCTTATAAAAAAGAGCGACGGATCGATAGGCCGTTTCTAGTTCTCGGGTCCGGTTCAATACCGTATGCAGGTTCTTGCAGAGCAATTCCTCAACGCTTTGTGCCTTATCCTTGGCCCTGTCTCTCATCTTCTCTGCCGATTCTCCCGACTTGAGCAAGTCTAGCCAAACGTTGAGGCGATTGGCCAACACTTTACGTTCGCTAGCCCATTGTTCGTCTGTTAGGAAAATGTTACGACGTGCCTTGCGTGTGGGGTTTAGGTTGGAGAAGCCATCGATTATGTTTTCTAGGAATGTGAAACCGCCATATTCTTTCAGCTTATCTAAAGCGGTGGCAACCGACACCGCTTCTTTTCTTGCTGTCGATTTACTGGTTACAACCGCCTGCTGTTGTTCTTTTGTTTTTAATTCGTTTTCCATTGTTCTTAGGGTTATTTGGTTTCTGTTCCTTTTATTTCTTCAAGCGAAGCCTCTAACAGATCGATGATGGCCTGTCTTTTATCAGGGTTTTCTAGTGCCTTTAATAGCGCCTTGTTCGAAGATAGTTGACGGGCTATCTTTGTGTTTTGTTCTTTCTCCACATTAAGCTTATTCATAAACTCGCTGCGTTCCATCATGTTCTTTGCATCAAAGTCGCCAAGGTTTTTAAAAGTCATCGTTTCTGTAACGTCTTCCCCATTTTCGTTTTGCATTTCAAGTTCAACAGTTGGCTTAAAATGTGCAAAGACATCTTCTACTGTTTGAAGGTTGTAAGCTGCTTCTGGGCTGATGGGCGCATCATCCGTAAGTTTCTGTACCAGTAAGGTTCGATTGGAGGGAATGTCCGCTATCGACTCGTTGGCGTCGACCTTTACTTCGTTTCCGCCAACCCCATAATCAAATACTGCCATAAATTTATGTTTTTAATGTTATTCTATTATTTTCTCTCGCATCTGTTTGAAGAGAGGGTTCTGGCCACAAAGATATGAAAATAAGTTGAAATAATGGACAATAACTTGCGCTTTTTTTGCATTTTTTGTACTATTGGAAGATGTATGAAGCAGTTTATGGCGTAAAATTGTCTGTTGAAAAAGATATTACAGAAAATCCTAGCCGTGTAACAAACAATCCGTATGTACCTTGGTGTGTTTCAGGTCTGCGTGAAGATCCGTATGCAACTTTACTTTTCTGTCTATATGTTCAAATGATTCTCTTTGCATCATGCCTATTCTTATTCTGGCAATCTTACTATGCCGTCAGACTCTACGATGCACCTTGTGTTTAAAAGAGTTTCTAAGCCTTCTTTTAGAGTTTGGTCCACTTTTGCACCGCGGCGGGCAAAGCCTAACTTTTTTGCAACAAGAAGCGTTAGTGCATCGGTCTTGATAGATAGCTGCTCTTGCACAGTGAGTGCTATTGCATTCATTATTTCAATGAGGGGAATTTCGGTTATGTCTCGTCCGTGAGCCTGCCTATAACCGCTGAAAGCATCTGCGTGCTCCTTGTCAGTCCACAATATGGTAGAATTACCTAGGGTTTGAACAAACATTTGCCTGTCTGCAATATCCTTAACCGAGGCCAACAGCGTGGGAGTAACCCTTGTGTTGTCCCTATGCGCGCACATACATCTGCATAAATACATCAGTGTCATAGGCTGCTCGCATGAAAGAATCTTCGTTGCAAGTACCTCGTCGCTCATGGAGCCAGTGTTCTCCATGCCATTATATACCTGATAGGCTTGCTCATTGCTTTCTATTTCCTCCACCTCTTCTTTTGTAACGTCGAAAGTGGCATTGCTAACTGGTGTTTCTATTGGCTTTGACTTCTGTTGTAGAGCGTTCTCAATACGAGTGATAACACGTTCGGGGTTGTTAATCCAATCTACGCTCCATACGCGCATTATTTTCCAGCCAAGCATATTCAATACCGTTGGCTGAACAATCTCACGGTCTCTTGTGGTTTGGGTATTGTGATAAACCTTACCATCAAGTAGAATGCCCATAGAATAATTGCCACTGGCGGGAGAATCTGTAATGGCCACATCGACTTTAAAGTTTGAACGTCCAACGTTGGTGTTCACATTGTGGCCGCGAGACCTGAGCGCATTGGCTATTTGTTCAGAGATTATCCGGTCCGAACTATCCTTGTGGGCATTGGCTGCCTGAATTAGAATCTGTTGCTCGGCATACTCTAAGAAATGTTTCAAACCTTCCACACCACGAGCCTTGGTTCGTTTCAAATCAATGTGTGATGCCTTCAAAGACGAATATACTATCATTTCTCTTCTAGCACGGCTTACTGCTACATTCAGTCGTTTTTCTCCTCCATTGTTGTTCAAGGGACCGAAGTTCATAGACACCTTGCCGTCTTTATCTGGACCATAGCCGATAGAGAACAAGATGATGTCGCGTTCGTCACCCTGTACGTTTTCGAGGTTCTTTATAAATATAGGCTCGTACAACTCGTCAGCCGCCTCTCTTAGTTTCTGGTCCTTGTCAAGCTTTTCAGTCAGTAAGTCCTCAATTAGGTTTTGTTGTACTTGACTGAATGCAATTACGCCAATGCTATATTTGGCATGATCGATGCTTTGCAACCTCTTGACGATGTCGGCCACAATGGTTTCTGCCTCCTTCTTGTTCGAACGGCGTCCACCCTTGTCGTATACGCCATCCACATAGCAGTACTTTACCTTTGTAGTCTGGTCGTCAACAGACGGGAATGTAATCAGCTCGCCGTCGTAATATTCATTATTAGAGAAGGCTATCAGCGATTCGTGTTTTGAACGGTAGTGCCAGTTCAATTGTAGCGAAGGTATTCCCAGGCTGTGGCAGTCGTCGAGAATACTATCTAGGTCGTCTATGTCGGCCTCTTCTTCGCCAACACTCGTTGATGAGAAGAAACTTGTTGGTGGCATCTGCTTGGGGTCGCCTACTACGATTACAGACTTGCCGCGCGCAATGGCACCAACCGCCTCGCTTGTAGGCATCTGTGACGCCTCATCGAAGATAACAAGGTCGAACTTGTTCTGCGACAAATCCAAAAATTGCGCCACAGACATAGGACTCATAAGCATACAGGGGCAAAGCCTTGGCAACAATGGGCTAATGTTGTCGAACAAATCGCGAAGAGAGATGCCCCTACCTCCGTTGGCAATGTTCCTGTTGAGGAACCCAATTGGACTACTATTGTCGATGCTGTCTGTTACATGTGGTACATTCGCGGCCAGTTTGGCATAAAGTTCCTTCTGACTCAGTATCTGAAACTCTTCTGTTAGCTGTTGGTAACGCGAAATAGTCTCATCGAATATTGCCCCTTCAAAGGTTCTCAGAACCTGTGACGATGCAATTTTTTCACAAGCGAGACTTCGGAATATTCGCTTAAAGAAGGCATCTTTCAACGTTTCCGCAGGAATTGTTTCCAATTCAATATGTCGTGCTACCACGCCAAGACCTTCATTTTCAAGTTCCTTTTTATACGCACACCACTGATACCAGTCTCGTGCCTTGTCTGTATGGCTAAGCCAGTTATCAAGACATGAACAATAACCCTTCAATTCATCGTTGCTTGGAAGTCTGTCGGCATCGAAATTAACGGCAAAGAGCGTGCGAACAACATCCTGTATTGTTACTATTTCTGCATGTAACTGCTGATAATTAAGCAAATTAGAGAGAAGTGCATTAACCTCTTGTTCAATAATCAGACTATTAAACTGTTTTAACTTGGCAATGAAACCCCTCTTAGCAAAGAAACGAGGTAAGAACCATTTGGCCTTGATGCCTCTCCACTCATTATATAATGCCGTCCCATCTTGGGATAATATGCCGTCATTGCAGTCTCTTAGTATGTCTGCCTTTATGTCCGTAGCTTTCGCAAGCATCTCTCTGTTCTCCTCTGCCTTGCGAAGTATTTCGGATGCCGTCTTGATACGTGAAGGCAAACGTCCAGCATCAACTAAGTCGTCCTCAACAATATTAAGTCCAAGTAATGGATGCTTTGATGGCGCGCCTGTAATACTAAGTATTGCCTGATACTTCTGACTGAGCAGATGTGAGTAGCTGTCCATCTTTTCAAATCGGAACTGTCGTTTAAGTTCTTCATCGTTCGCATCAACATCAAGCTCTGGGGTATTAATGGATTCATACCTGATGATGCAGTCAAACAGCGACATGCCTTCTGCTCCCTTTATGTCATGCAGGGCCTCCATATACTCAATCAGTTTGCATCTCTGCTCATAAAGTTCATCGGCTATGCGTGCATATTCCTCTGGACGTATGATGTGAGCGGCATCCAAAGCCTTCTTCAGCTGTTCGAGAACATGGCGCTTGGTGATTTTGTTTGAGTGCATTTCAAGGCAGAATGGACCAAGATTTATCTTCTCCAAACGTTTTTGTACCACACTCAGGGCTGCCATCTTCTCAGCAACAAACAACACACGCTTGCCTTGGAACAAGGCATTGGCTATAAGGTTCGTTATGGTTTGCGACTTACCCGTTCCAGGAGGGCCGTAAAGGATATACGAGTTTCCTTGTCCGGCCTCCATTACAGCGGCCATTTGCGAAGAGTCTATCGGAACAGGCAATGCCAAATCAGATGGTTTTACTTCTTTATCCTTGCCTTTCAAGTCCGACATCACTTGGGTTGGAGTAAACGTAAGTTTCTGTTCCACAAGACTACGCACCACATTGTTATCCAACAATTCTTGTCTGTGGTTATGAATGTCGTTCCACATGAGGAACTTACTGAACGAGAATACGCCCAAAATACATTCTTCTTCTACGTCCCAACGCTTTTTGTCTTTCAGCACCTCGCGTATGATGGCGAAGATTTTCTTCACATCCACACCATGATCATCCTTTGGCAGCGGATTAAGTCCAGGAATAGTAATGTCGAAGTTCTGCCGTAAGAACTCTGTCAAGGTGATATTCAGAGTAATTTCTTCATCACGTGTACGGATATAGTAGTCGCCTTTCTTATACACCATTTCCACAGGCAACATCAATATTGGCGCATAACGAGGTTTCTCGCTGATGTCTGTTTCAAACCATCTAAGCGTACCTATTGCAAGATACAACGCATTTGCGCCAGTTTCCTCAACGGCGTTCCTCGATGCGCGATAGATATTCTTCAACGTGTAGCGTGTCTCGGCCTCTGTCTGATACGAGTGTAGCGTACGGTGTTTTATGTCGTTCGTTATCAGCTCGTGTAGTTCGGGCAATAACTTAGAACGCACAAGACGTTCCTCGCCAATGATGTTAAAACCAACATTAGGCTTGCAAGAAATAAGGTATTCTTCTCCATCTTGCAGATAGTCTTCAACGAGGTCGACGTCAAACGAGATAAACTGAATTGCCTTCTGGCGCAGATAAAGGTTAAGCATGGAGTTACGCAACGAGAAATCCAAGAGCTTACGTTCCCAAATGTCCATCTTCGTTACCTCACGTTTGCTGTCCATCAGCATCGTCAGGTCAAAACGAGAATGTTCCTTAACATTCAGTACGCATTCGTCATGGCTTACGCCTTCCGCCGGCACTTCCCATACGCCATTGTTCATCGTGCGTTGGGGTAGCGGACGTACTTGCTCCAAACGACAACGCTTAATGTCGATGAACATTTCAAAGATGCCCGTGTTGGCCAGATGCTTTGTAGCTATGCTTTGGGCATCTTCAAAAGTAGTTGATTCTGCTGTTATCTGTGTACATTCAAGCACAAGCATCTCATCAATGCCTTCCGCACATTTCTTTTCGATATACGAGGCGTCATCGAAAACGCTATACTGGCAGCAGTCGTCTACCAACCAAACGGCAAGGTAGGCATGCCCTTCTTGCAGAACGATACCGCTGTTTATGCCCAAGCTTTCGAGCACGCTTGCAAAAAGCAGAGTAAGCTCTATGCAGTTTCCTAGTTTAGAGGAAAGTACTTGGTCGGGTAGGGTAATGCGTTGTCCAACCACCTCGTACGATGCAGGTACCGAACGATACACAATGCCCTCGGCATGGAGTGCGCCATACACGGCTGCCACCTGCTTTCGCACCTCATTTGTGTTACCTGTTTGGTATGCGGTAAATGCAGAAGACCCCGACATTTCTTTCAGCTTGCCCGCTGCCTTAGCTACAATATTGTTTATCGCAGGATGATTAGGCGTAACAAACGAGGCAAGGCATTGGGGCAGAATGCTGGTTCCCAACCATTGGTCGTACGGCATAATATCTATGTCGTAGCTATGGGTAAACAATATCTTCTTTGTTTCGGACAGCGCATCCGAATACACATTGATGGTGAATGTGGATGCGGTCTTTTCTGTTACCGCAGCAACTTGTGCGGCTATTGGAGACAAGTTCATACCCTGTAAGCGCATCGACTTGCCTGCTTTAAGTGAGTCGATGACACTTGAACGGAAGTCCTGGAAGAACTCACCAGAACATTCTATTACAATATCCCTTAAATCACTCGTTTCGTTATTACTGATTTCAACAGACTGACATATAGCTATTCTGTTGTTGATAAGGGAATAATTGATAGAAGGTAGATATTCGATATTGACAGTTATCATAGCGATATGAAAATATGGTGGGTTTTATTCTTATGTTGATATTACATTATGTATGTGGTTTACAAACTTTCTAAGACTCATAAGCTGATTGCAAGTGTGTCCATAGCATGGTCCTTTTAGAAGGTTCTCCATAAACTTCTTGGTTAGTATATCACCATCGACACGAACGTAATCCAGTATATTTGTCTTGTAAAACCAAAGTGCATTGCTGCAAAAGTAGTTATTAGTTTTGATATTTCCTCATTTTGTTTTCATAAATTCAATTATTGCTCTCCGCTAAACCTCTAAACAACATCATTTCTCTATTTGCAAGGCCAATAAACAGATGCTGTGGATTGTTTTGAAAAGTAAGTTAATAACTTATTAACTTACAACCTCATCAACTCATCAACTCACCAACTCACCAACTTACCAACTCATCAACTCATCAACTCACCAACTCACCAACTTATCAACTCATCAACTCAAAAACTTAAATCATTATTTTTTATTTTACAATGCAGCTCCGGTTCTCACTTCGTTCTAGCGAGAATGTTGGCCATAAAGTAGGAAAACATCTACTGTTTTTAACCTTTCACGCCTTTTGTCTTGTCTGTTTTTAAGAACAGGAAGTGCATTTTGTACCATTTAGCCTTTCTAGTTTGGTTGCCAACTCGTATTTTTTCAACTCCAATAGCCCACTTTTAGCCCCCAAAACCCCACTTTTTAATGGCAATTTTGCCCTTTTGGGTCATGTGTTTCATAGCTCGAAAGGGTTTTGTTTATACCATTAGCGTGGATATTTATGCTTTTCGCCGCGCATTTAGCACCATCTCGCCTTGCGTTTAGCACCAAAATGCACTGCGTTTAGCACCAAAACGCACTGCATTTAGCGGCATATTGCACTATATTTAGCAGCAAATAGCCCAGTAACTGGTGCAAATGACAGCCTTTTCAAATAAAAATTCATTTTGCCGTATTCACAAACTAGCCCCAATTTGCATCAAAACAAACCGTCGCGAGAATCGATTATTTGCGACATGGTGAGCGGTTGGTGGACAAAAGGGGCAATCATAATGTCAAAATTCTTGCCGAAAATCAGACAAAACAATTCTGTCGCATACACGCGTATAGGCAATGGCACAGAAAGCACCTTCGCTTACGACCGCCAGCGCGAGCGGTTGCAAAGCATGCTGCTCATGTCCAACGAAGACAGCATCATGCAAACGCAGAAGTAATCGGCCATCGAAAGCCAGTT
>ERZ773070.860-NODE-860-length-20277-cov-5.604490_pt1 | contig 20277 bp, 14 predicted proteins | sample MGYA00580618_ERZ773070 | MGnify/ENA primary metagenome ERZ773070 (study PRJEB29015, sample SAMEA2738023) | human oral metagenome | biome: human oral; feature: human-associated habitat; material: dental | place: China | collected 2019 ... | reverse complement strand
GGTCAAAGACTACGGCGCTGATCGTGCCGGTCGGCCTAGGTAAAAAACGCTCGTTGAGTGTTCTAATAACGAGCCCCGGATGGGCTTTGGAATTCGATTTTCCATCAAGGAGAAATTGAACGAGATTGACACCCGCAACCAGGGCGGAGATTGAGGATGTGCCAGGACGGGGATTCAAATCATTTAGCCAGAGAGAACCATTGTCTTCTTCCAGTATCTGAATATTAAAGATGCCGTAGCCTCCTTGCATCCCCAGCCATGAAGCTGTGAGTGAAGCGAGATCTTCCACAGGCGTAGAATGAAAGATATTACTGATGACAGCGAATCCTCCCGATGCGCGAACACGGCGTCGGCACACTAAAGGGGAACAATGACCATTTCTGTCAATGGCAAAATCGACCGACCATTCCTTGAAATCTTTCAACTCCCTTTGCCAGAGATAGTCCCCCGCGCGCTCTTTTTGTGCAAATGAATTCCAGGATTCCGCAGTCGGTATTTTGACGATGCCGACCCCGCCCCATCCCTGCCTTGGTTTTCCTATCAACGGAAAGGCGAAATCATGGGTCGCTGGATCAATGCGTGGCAAAACAGGCAGACCGCCTTTTGCGCAGGCTGACGTGATCAGCAATTTGTCGCTTAAGAGAGCCACAAGATCAGGAGGGCTTGCAAAAACATCAATGCCGATGCCTTCTAGTTCTTCGCGAAGCCTCGCCAAGGCAGGCAAGTCATACATCGTGGTAGGAAAGACTGCTCTCGCTTTATTTTGCTCAATAGCCTTCAGCAGTTGTCGTCGGAAAGCAATGAGATCCCTTGCCTGAGGCATATGAAAAAAAGCATCTGCCTCATAGCGATTGAGACTGTCGGAAATACTGTCTGCTATGACGGCACGCCATCCCATAGCATGAAGGCTGCGCAAAACAGGCAACCCTTGAAAGCCGCCTCCCCCTGCTACAAGCGCAGTATTCATGCGGGTTTCTTATGTGATGGCACACGCACCTCGGCATAGAGGCTGTATGCATAGTGAGGAGATAGATCGCCTGAATCGAAAAGAACGTCCCAGACTGCATCAGGAAGGTTTAGCATATTCAGCTGTGCGGTTGAAAAGGGCTTCAGCATCAATCCCGCTTCTTTTGTGACCTCCAAGCCGAGGCGCTTGAAAAGATCAAGAAACGACTGGCGATCAAAATAGCGTTTGTGGCCCAGTTGCAAATCCCATTCGCTGAGAGCGAAAAGGTCTTTCAGAAGGCCCGCACGCGCGCCAAGAACACGGTGCATGGAAAGTGCATTGGGGACGGCGGCGCAAATGACGCCTTCCGGTTTCAAAAACCTGGAGAAACGGTTGACAATGAGCTCCGGATCTTCGACGTGCTCTAGCACGAAGCCCATCTCAACGACATCAAAAAGATGATCCGGAGAGAATGATTCAAAGTAGTCGTGAATCAAATTGCAATTGTGTGGGAGCGTGGTATTCTGCTTGTATCGTTCTATGATGATCGAAGAGCCTTCGACGATCGTATGACTCTTGATCTTGTCTGCCACATGAGTGGCAATGCTTCGGCTGACGACTTCATACCCAATACCAAGGCTGCAAATGTCAATATCTCGACCGAAATTTTGACAGGCTGCCACAAGCTCTTTGGAGTATGCCTTCAGAACTCCTTGATTGTCGCGAGAGTAAGGGAAGGTTTCCTCATACGCCCCCACATATTGTTCAAGATTTTCCATCTTTACTTCCTTTCGTCTTGAGAGTATATATTCTTCACCACAAATATCGGCCTCAGCTGAACCTGCTTGAATACCTTGTGAATGTAAAGACCGATGATGCCCAGCCCCAATAGAAGCAATCCCGAACTTCCAACGGAGACCAGCGCAAGAAATGTAAATCCACTCACTATGCTTTCAGGAAACAAAAGACGCCTTAGAAGCAGGTAGATGGAATAGAACAGGGACGGATAGAAGATGATCATTCCCGTCCAAAAGATCAGTTTTAACGGAGCGCTAGTGAAAGAACTTGCAGCTTCTACAAGAAGGTTGATACGTTTAAGAAAAGAATATGAGCTGGCCCCTTCGCGCGGCTTTTTGATCAGCGCAAGGGGAGCCTGGTAAAAGCCGGGCCAGTAGAACATTCCGCCGAGAAAGATATTCCTATCACCCATGGTGAGCAATGCATCAAGGTATCTTCTCGTCATCAGACGTTCAGTCATGACATCCTGAGGGACCTTGACTTCGGAAAACAGATTGAATGTTCTCCAGAACAGTCCGCCAAAGATGCGCGTATTGGCGCTCCCTTGCCGGATTTCCTGCACGCCATAAACGACATCTGCACCGGAAGATTCCATCTTCTCCTTGAATGTGACCAAGGTTGCAGGGTCTACTTCAAGGTCGCTGTCGATCAGAAAGCAACGCTCGCCGCGTGCATAGTGCATGCCACACAGAAATGCAGCATGGTGACCGAAATTCCTTGAAAGTTCGATAACCCTGATGCGATTATCCGTGTCTGCATATGCCTCGGCTAACTGGCGCGAACGGTCGGGCGAGCCATCGTCCACAACAATGATTTCAAAATCGCCGCCGTATTTTTCCGCAGCTTCAATGCATTTTTCAAGGAACTGTTCGATGAATCGTTCAGATTTATATAGCGTCGTGACAATTGAGAGCTTCATGCCACATACCTCATGTAGCTTGGACTGTCTTTCCCCATGTTAAACAGAAGGTCTAGAATAGTGACTCCATGCACGAAATCTCCCCAGAGTTGGGAATAAGCCGGGTAGCCGTCATAATTGAACCAAGTCAACTTGATCCCTTTGTCTGAAAACATCTTTTCATCAATGTATTCCCTGGCTGATGGGCCTGAAATGTACTCGGTTCCTCCAGCCTGAGTGCAAAGGCTTATCAGCCGCTCTGTTTTTCCGTCTGTCAGGTTGTAATTCCAGGAGTTGGTGATGGAGGTGCCGATCCCAAGATATTCACAGATGGACTCAATGAAGCGTCGATTGAGTTCGGAAATGTGTGAGTAGTTTCCCGATGTGTAGAGTGGTTCGAGCCAGTTCTCAATTTCTTCGAAATGCGGGGCGCGACGATAATTTTGCACAAGGGCTTTCCAGTGCATGGCGGCCCATTCATTTCCGTCAATCCTTGTTTCACGGATCTTTTGGTGGTATTTCCCTTTCACAAGTACCGGAACTGTAAGCCATTGGACGCCTTGGGGAGTCTTGATTTGATTGCGGTTCCTCCAGTCTCTGCGAGTATATTGCATGTCGTCATATAGGATGAACTCGTCAACGGCTGCGATCAGATCGAAATATCCTTTCCATGGAATATAGTTCGATTGCAAGATGGCGATTTTCTTCATTTTTGCGCTCTGTGTTTTTGCAATGGCAGCGAAGAAGGAGGTGAAATGGTTTCATAAACAGCCTTTTTTCCGAAAAGCTGCCAAAGGCCATCACGGGCCAAGAGAGACATCCGACCGTGCGTGCGATCCGCAATCCACTCGGAACCGTCTTGCGGGTGCCGCACAAGGAGGTAATCAATGTGCTCGCCGTCGTTGCGCTCCCAGTCGAAGACGCCGGGCATCCATTCAAATCCTCCATATATTCCAGGCCCTGTCTTGGATTTAAAAACCAGCGGAAGCCCGGGAAATCTGGCAAAACTAAATTCTGCGAGACCTCCTCGTTCGGCTTGGTACCATCCACCAATTTGCAACATTAGAGGTGCATTGTCGCTTGACCGGCTGTCACGATCGAAGGCCATGAAAACCAGCCGACGCCCCGGCTCCGTATGGCTGATGACCGAACGATAGCCTTCCATTTCCCTGTTGAAGATATCGACTTGCATGCATCTCAAACAGATTATAAGGAAGGAAAATCCTGCAAGACCATATTTAATAAGATTTTGCCGCGGCATGGGCGGGCCTTCCATGAGAAAGGCGGAGTAGTAAAGCGGCAATCCGAAAAAACCGAATCGCTGGTAAACAAATGCGGTCCCGGCCAAAGTGCTTGGCACGATGAACATCCAGAAGCAATACACTATGAATGGTGCCCATGCCATCCGTGACCGGCGTGGCTTTGCCCCATATAGCCAGGGGAGAATTAGCAGAAGTAAACCAATGAGAAAACCAGTCTTTCCATACGGTGCTGAAGACAGTAGAATTGGAAACGTATCAAGGCGAAGAAATCCCAGCGCCCATACTGTAGGCCCGCTGGCTTCTGGCACAGTCATCAAGGTGATAGAAATCCAGCCAAGGGTAATGGGCAGAACGGAAAATACAGGCATGCAGCACCTTATCCAGTGCTTCACGCCTTTCCAGGGGGTTGCCAGCAGAAAAACGGCAACCATGCAAGAAAAAGCGGTGATAAGAAAATGAGCGAAAAACAGTAAGTGAACAAATGCAACCAATCCCCAGCCTGTTTTTCTCGTCGGCCGATCTCGCCAGTGTAGCACCTGGCTAAGGAAAAGAAAGGCGAAGGGCGCGGCTACGATGAAGTTCAGAAAGCCCCACTCATAGGCAAATCCGAATGGCAGGATCAAAAAAGTCCAGCGCAAAGCAGTAGGCATGCCCATTTGAATACTGAATCGCGCAGCGGTCCAAACAAAAAGAATTTGTGAGGCTGCAACAGTCCATTTTATGGACGTAACGATGTCTGTCAGCGCCGTCAGCGCCATGACGATTCCGTAGCCCAGCCAGTAGGGAGTAAATAGCTGAACGCGAAATAGATCACCGAATTCCCATGGCTCTCCCAGAAAGATGGCTCTTAGAGCCGCAATTTGGGCTGCATGCTGAGGGATATCCACCATTGGTGGATAGATGGAGAGTATGACGGGCAGCCCGCAAGCCATGCACGCCAAAGAGAATATTCTGTCATTATTTGGCATTTTTTATGAGCAGTCTGATGTCATTCGCTTAGATATTCACGAGAGAGCACTTTACAAGTTGCAAGATCCCATGAAGGAATGCAAGTACGAAGGTGGGCTTCCAACTGTAAGCCTAGAATCGAAGTGTACACTTTGCTTTGCTAGCTATCGCCATGAATTTTGGCTGTCACATCCCGGACGATTGGATAGACACTAAGCGCTAAGCGCTATTCATGGCGCACGCGATGATGAGCGAGCTGATGGATCAGCTCAAGGCATCTTCGACAGTCTTATCAGCGTTTGCATCTGCATCATGATCATTGCCCTGCACAAGAACGCTCGCGCCATTCCCGTCATTCCCATATCGTCCGCATCGGGATCGCTGCCAGCGCTGATTCGGCAGCTGTGCAGACTGCCCGCTATGGCGTAGGTGAAAGCGCTATCCGGCGTCGGAAGTCTCGTTCGGTCTTCACCGATGCCAGCCACACTGCCCATCGCCTGCAAACGACGCTCACGCTCGTGCAGAATGCCCGTTGTGGTGCAGCCTCGCAAGAGGCTGCTGCCGCTTGATGACCTGCGGGCCGTCTGCCGCGAATTTTTCTGCCCAACTGTCTCGTGCTCGGGGCATCGGTGCCATCTTTTCTTTTATGTGCAAGCAAGCCACCGGCTGCTAAGCCACTGGCAACCCGTAGCTTGCACATGGAAGATGGCGTTGATCATGTCCCGGGCGCTGCGCATCCGGGGCCTGCCTGCACGGTTGCCTGCTGGAAAGTACTTTTGCACGATCTCACACTGTTCATCCGTCATGTCACTTGGATACATGACGAGAGCTTGCCGTAAATTCTCTCTTTGAGGACAGGCTCTAAGAGCCTGCCGCCCCCGCAGCCCAACAGGGCGAATAAGGACTTGCTCGCCGGTCTGCCAGCAAAAGCAGACAGCGCAGGACGGGCCTTGCCAAGGCAAGAACGCGGGAACAAGCGCGCCCGCGCTTCGCGTTCACTTCAATTTGAATCCCTTCGCTTCAAGGCGGATCAAAGTTGGCGAAACACTGGAGTATTTTGCTCCCACATTAATAGCACCATGTCCTAGTAGATCCTGCGCAGATAGGCATTTCAGGCGCTTTCCATTTGCTCCTGTTTTTGATGTGGTTCGGCGGAGCAATCAGCCCAAAGGCGCGCCTCACCGCAGCAGATAGCTCCCGCCTAACAATAGATTAGGCAAAATGAATTGGAATAGTCGATAGTTTGCATTGATAATTCAACCCGTCGCCCAGCCAGGCGCGCTTTTCAGAACCTGTTCGCAGGCGTCCATCTCAACCTCTCAACTCAAGGAGCCTCTCATGTCCGTACTCAACACCGAAATCAAACCCTTCAAGGCCAGCGCCTACAAAAACGGCCAGTTCATCGAGCTGACCGAAGCCGATGTCAAAGGCAAGTGGGCCGTGTTCTTCTTCTACCCGGCCGATTTCACCTTCGTGTGCCCCACCGAGCTGGGCGACGTGGCCGACCACTACGCCGAATTCCAGAAGCTGGGCGTGGAGATTTACTCCGTCTCCACCGATACGCACTTCGTGCACAAGGCCTGGGCCGATGCGTCCGAGACCATCGGCAAGATCAAATACACCATGATTGGCGACCCCACGGGCACGATCACGCGCAACTTTGAAAACATGCGCGAAGACCAGGGCTTGGCCGATCGCGGCACCTTCATCGTTGATCCGCAAGGCGTGATTCAGGCCGTGGAAATCACCGCCGAAGGCATCGGCCGCGATGCGGGCGATTTGCTGCGCAAAGTCAAGGCTGCCCAATACGTGGCCGCGCACCCCGGCGAAGTCTGCCCCGCCAAGTGGAAGGAAGGCGAGCAAACGCTCAAGCCTTCGCTGGAGCTGGTCGGAAAAATCTGAACCGCTGCTGATGCCTCACGGCCTTCGGGCCGCTTCATGCAAACCGGGCCGGATGGCAGGCAAGGCGGGCGCGCGACCCGCTGGCCGTCCGGCTTTTTTTCGCCTGGCTGTTCTCCGGCAGTCGGTGCAAAGCTCCTTTTCCAGGAGCGAATTTGAGGGCCTGAAAACGGCTGTGGTCTCCGTGAAACGTGCGCAGGTAGCTATTAAATAAAGAGCGAATATCCATCACTCATCAGTCCCATCGGATACGAAAGGAATCTTCATGCTTGACAAAGACATCTCCGCCCAGTTGCAGCAATACATGGGCATGCTGCGCCGCCCCTTCACCCTCACGGCCACGCTGGGCAGCGACGCCAAATCCGCCGAATTGCGCGAGCTGCTGGAGCAAGTGGCTGGCATGAGCGCGCACATCACGCTACGCACCGATGGCAGCGACGCGCGCGCGCCTTCTTTCGCCCTCACGCGGCCCGACGGCCAGCAGCATCTGCGCTTTGCCGCCATTCCGCTGGGCCACGAATTCACCAGCCTGGTGCTGGCGCTGCTGTGGACGGGCGGGCACCCGCCCAAAGTGGCTGAAGACACACTGGCGCAAATCAAGGCGCTGGAGCCGGCGCAAGACCTGAATTTCGAGGTTTACATGAGCCTGTCGTGCCACAACTGCCCCGACGTGGTGCAGGCGCTCTCGCTCATGGCCATCTTCAACCCTCGCATTCGCGTGACGGTGATTGACGGCGCGCTGTTTCCCCAGGAAATCGAAGCGCGCGAAATCATGGGCGTGCCCGCCGTCTATCTGAACGGCCAGTTCTTCGCCAGCGGCCGCATGACACTGGAAGAAATCCTGCAAAAAGTGGACACGGGCGCCGCCGCGCGCGACGCCGGAAAACTCTCGTCCAAAGCGCCGTTTGACGTGCTGGTGATTGGCGGCGGCCCCGCTGGCGCCACGGCGGCCATTTACGCCGCGCGCAAAGGCATCCGCACCGGCCTGGTGGCCGAACGCTTTGGCGGCCAGGTGAACGACACGATGGAAATCGCCAACTACCCCGGCGTGCCCGAAACCAACGGCCCCGCCTGGGCCGCGCAGCTGGAGCAGCACGTGCGCAATTACGAGGTAGACCTCATCAGCGCCCAGCGCGTGGCCGAAGTCATCCCCGCCGCCCAGCCCGGCGGCCTGATCACCGTGCGGCTGGAAAACGGCGGCACGCTGCAAAGCCGCACGCTCATCGTGGCCACCGGCGCGCGCTGGCGCAACGTGAACGTGCCCGGCGAGCAGGAATACAAAACCAAAGGCGTGGCCTACTGCCCGCACTGCGACGGCCCGCTGTTCAAGGGCAAAGACGTGGCCGTCATCGGCGGCGGCAATTCCGGCGTGGAAGCGGCCATTGACCTGGCCGGCGTGGTGCGGCACGTCACCGTGCTCGAATACAACCCGGACCTGAAAGCCGACGCCGTGCTGGTCAGCAAACTCAAAAGCCTGCCCAACGTCACCATCCGCACCCATGCGCAAACCACCGAAATCACCGGCAGCCAGGGCAAAGTCAGCGGCCTGAGCTTCAAAAACCGCAACAGCGGCGCCAGCGAACACGTGGCGCTGCAAGGCGTGTTCGTGCAAATTGGTCTGGTGCCCAACACCGAATGGCTGGGCAGCGTGGTGCAGCGCAACCCGATGGGCGAAATCGTCATCGACGCCAAAGGCGCCACCAGCGCGCCCGGCATCTTCGCAGCGGGCGACTGCACCACCGTGCCCTACAAGCAAATCGTCGTCTCCGCCGGCGAAGGCGCCAAAGCCGCCCTGGGCGCGTTTGACTACCTCATCCGCACCCCTGCGGCACAGTGAGAGCCTGCCAAAGGCAAGCGCAAAAGCCCGCGTCGGCGGGCTTTTTCATGGTCATTGGGTCCATGAAGGGCAACGCTGAATCTTTTGAATGCCTGCAAGCGCCTTGGAACGGTCTTGAGCGCTGAAAGCGCCGTGCCACAATCGCGCGCCATTGTCATGTTCACATTCACACACACTTTCTCGCGCTGTCTGCGCCGCTGGTGCGCGGGCGCGGCGGCAGGGCTGCTGGCTGGCGTGGCGCTGGCGCAGCCCGCGCCTGAGCCGCAGGCGGCGCATCAGGAGTCCTTTCAGGCAGAAGCGCCGCCGGAGCCGCAACAGGCTTTGCCAGCAGCTCTGGACGAGGGCGAAGAAGCGCCCGTTCGCTTCGCACCCATTGCCGCGCAGCCGCAGCCAGGCGAATCAGGCGCGCCGCAAGCGCAGGAGAGCGCCAGCCAGCCGCCAGGCGTTTTGCAGCCGCCTTCGCCCGACGCGCAGCAGATTTACCGCGCCGCGCGCGACAAGCTGGTGCAAATCCGCACGCTGCGGCGCGCCACCCGCACGCAAAGCAGCATTGGCTCCGGCTCGTATGTGGATGCGTCGGGGCTGATCCTGACCAATTTCCACGTCATCAGCGATCTGGCGCTGGAGCCGGACAGCCACCGGGGCGTGAGCGTGAACGTGAATGGCCAGGAAGCCGAAGTGGCCTTGCTGGCTTTTGATGTGCTGCACGATCTGGCCGTGCTGCGCCCCGTGCAGCCGCCCGCCGACCCCGTGCCTGCCTTGCAGCTGCGTCCGCAAGGCGAGCCGCTGGAGCAGGGCGAACGCATCTATTCGCTGGGCAACCCGCTGGATGTGGGTTTTGCCATCACCGAGGGCAATTACAACGGGCTGGTGCAGCGCAGCTTTTATCCGCGCATCTTCTTTGGCGGCGCGCTCAACCCTGGCATGAGCGGCGGCCCGGCGCTGGACGCGCGCGGCCGCGTGATTGGCGTGAACGTGGCCAAGCGGCTGGACGCCGAGCAGGTGAGCTTTCTCGTGCCCGCCGAGTTCGCGCGCGCCTTGCTAGACAAGGCGCGCCAGGCCGCTCCCATGCAGGGCGCGGCCCATGAGGAAATGGCGCGCCAGCTGCTGGAGCACCAGCAGACGCTGATGGAGCGCCTCATGGCCTCCACGGCGCGCAGCGAGCGCTACGGCCGCTACACCGTGCCGCTGCCCGCTGAAAGCCTGTCGCGCTGCTGGGGCAATGGGCAGGAGCACGAGCCGCGCGCCCTGTTCACGTACGAGCGCAGCGAATGCCGCATAGACAGCAGCGTGTTCACGGGCGATACCGGAGAGGTGGGCGGCATCCAGCTGCGCTACGAGGCGTACGACGCGCCGCGCATACGCGAACTGGCCTTCGCCTATCAGTATTCGGCCAGCTTCGCCAATGAACCGCTGCCGCAAAACGGCGATGCCCGCCGCAGTGCGGCCGAATGCCGGCAGGACTTCGTTCAGCTCAAGGGCATGCCTGCCCGCGTGGTGCTGTGCATGCGCGCCTACCGCAAGCTGACGGGGCTGTATGACCTCACCGTGCTGGTTGCCAGCGTCAATCAGCCCAAAAGCAGCGTGCTGGGGCGCATGGATGCCGCCGGCCTGTCCTTTGACAACGCCTTGCTGCTGTCGCGCCACTTTCTGGATGGCTTTGCCTGGCAGGCCGATGCCCAGGCCAGCGCGCAAGAGGGGGCTGCGCCATGACCGCCGCCGCGCCTGTGGAACCCGTTCTGTCGCGCGATCTGCCGCAGGACGCATCGCCCGGCCTGCCGCCGCAGCCGCCCCGGGCCGCGCCAGCCGCCCGCGCGCTGGCCGTGCTGGAAGTCAGCGAGCGCGGCCGCCATCTGGCGCAGGCTGTGCCCATCATGCGCTGGCCCTGCACGCTGGGCCGCGCCGTCCATGCCGATGCCGTGCTGACCGATCCGGCGCTGGCTGCCGAACATCTGCGCCTGGGCGTGGACGAGGCGGGCCGCGTGCATGTGCGGGTGCTGGACCGCGTCAATGGCGTCTGGCTGGGCCGCCGCCACATGCGCGGCGGGCAGTCCTTCATCTGGGAGCCGGGCGCGGCGCTGGCCGTGGGCCGCACCCAGCTCATGCTGCGGCTGGCCAGCGCCGAGCCGCCCCCGCCCCAGCCCTGGCGGCCCGCATCGCGGCGTGGCCTGGCCGTCACGGTGCTGGCCGTGGCCGCGCTGCTGGGCTGGGTGGCGGTTGAAACGCTGCTGCGCATGAACACGGCGGGCAATGTCGCGGGCCGCATCCTGTCGGAAAGCCTGGGCGTCTTTCTGCCGCTGCTGGCGTGGGTGCTGCTGTGGATGATGGCCAGCAAGCTCTTCGCGGGTTTTGCCATGTTTGGCCGCCATTTGCGCATTGCGGCTCTGGGACTGCTGGCTTTTGGCGGCATCGGGGCTGCACTGCACGCAGGCGCCTTTGCCTTTTCGTGGCCTGCGCTGGCGCGCTTTGACCGCAGCCTGGCCTATGCCGTGCTGGCGGCCACCGTGTGGCGGCACCTGTGCGCGGCCACGCCGCTGTCGCGCCGCCTGCTGGCGGGCGGCATGGCCTGCCTGCTGCTGGCGGCCCTGGGCCTGCAACTGGGCTTGCAGTGGCAGTCGCACAAGCGGCTGGGGCAGGGCACGCTCTATCTGTCGCACTTGTATCCGCCTTCCTGGCGGCTGGCCCCCGCGCAGCCGCTGGATGACTTCCTGACGGGCGCGCAGGCGCTCAGGCCCGCCCTGGCCGGGCGCGTGACCGAGCAGGACGAGCACGAAGACAGCGACCTGGATGAATAAGCCCGCAAGCGCCCCCGCCGCCGCCTTGCAGGAAGCTTCGCGCCTGGCCAGCCAGGGCCGCCTGCCGCAGGCCGCGCAGCTGCTGCGCCAGCACCTGCAAGCGCAACCGGGCGACGCGCTGGCCTGGCAGATGCTGGGCCTGATGCACATCATGTCCAGTCAATGGCCCGACGCAGCCAGCGCCCTGGAGCAATCGGCTGCGCTCAACGGGCAAGACGCCCGCACCTGGGCCATGCTGGGCGTGGCCTGTAGCCAGCAGGGGCGCGTGCAGCAGGCCATCAGCCACTTTGACGCCGCCGTGGCGCTGGCTCCGGCGGATGCCGCCCTGTGGTGCGACCGGGGCCGCGCGCTGCATGCCGCCCAGCGGCTGGAGGAAGCGCTGGCCAGCGCCGACCGCGCCCTCTCGCTCAATCCGGCGCAGCCTGCCGCCTGGCTGCTGCGCGGCAATGCGCTGCGCGATTTGCGGCGTCTGCCCGAGGCGGTGCAAAGCCTGCAACAGGCCGCGCGGCTGGCGCCTGCCGACGCCCTTCACTGGCACGCGCTGGCGGCAGCACTGGAAGACGGGCGGCAGTTCGAGAACGCCCTGGCCTGCGCCCGGCGCGGCCTGGCCGTGGCGCCACGGCACAGCGGCCTGTGGGTCAGCCGTGGCAATGCCGAAATGGCGCTGGATCAGCCGCAGCCCGCTGCCGCCAGCTACGAACAGGCTTGCCAGTGCGATCCGGGCAACGCGGACGCGTGGGTGGGCCGCTCGCGCGCGCTGTTCAAGCTGGGCGAAGACGAACAGGCGCTGGACTGTCTGGAAAAAGGCGTGGCGCTGGATGACAAGCCGCCCTTTCTGGCGGAGCTGATGCGCTACAGGCAAAAGCAGGCCCGCTGGGACGATCTGCCCGCGCTCTGGGCGCGCGTTCTGGCGCAGCTGGATGAGCACAACGCCTACAGCATGGCTTTTCCCATGCTGGCGCATCCGGGCGCCACGGGCGCCGATTTGCTGCGCAGCGCGCGCCTGCATGGCGGCCGAGCGCGCCAAGCTGCCCCGTCCGCTGCCCGCGCGCCCCAAACCGCCCGAACCCGTGCCCGCGCCCGCCGCTGGCCGCCCCTTGCGGGTGGGCTACCTCTCGGGCGACTTGCGCGATCACGCCGTTTCCTACCTGCTGGCGGGTGTGTTTGAAGCGCACGATCGCAGCGCCTTTCGCGTCATCGGCATCGACGCCTGCGCCAAAGCCGTATCTGACACGCCCATGCGCCAGCGCGTGCTGGCCGCCTTTGACGAATCCATCGCCCTGGGCCGCTGCACGCCCGAAGAAGCCGCCAGCCGCATCCGCGCGCTGCGGCTGGATGTGCTGATCGACCTCATGGGCGCCACGGGCGACGGCCAGGCGGGCGTGCCGCTGCTGCGCCCCGCACCGCTGCAAGTGACCTGGCTGGGCTTTCCTGGCACCAGCGGCATGGACGAAATCGACTACATCCTGGCCGACCGCCACGTGGCCCCGCCCGGCAGCGAAGGCGAATTCAGCGAATGCATCGTGCGCCTGCCCGACACCTTCCAGCCCAACGACAGCCAGCGCGCCATCAGCCCCGCCGTGCCCACGCGCGCCAGCCAGGGCCTGCCCGAAAGCGGCTTTGTCTTTTGCTGCCACAACAGCACCTACAAAGTGCTGCCGGGCATGTTCGATATCTGGATGCGCCTGCTGCACCGCGTGCCCGGCAGCGTGCTCTGGCTCGTCAATGACGGCGAGCACGTTCGCGCCAATTTGCGCGCGCAGGCCGCGCGGCGCGGCATTGATCCGGCGCGGCTCGTCTTCGCCAGCCACTGCGCTTACCCCGACTACCTGGCCCGCTACCGCCTGGCCGATTTGTTCTTGGACACTCTGCCCTTTAACGCTGGCACCACCGCCAGCGACGCGCTCTGGGCTGGCCTGCCCGTGCTCACGCAAACGGGCCGCAGCTTCGCAGGCCGCATGGCCGCCAGCCTGCTGCACGCCGTGGGCCTGCCCGAACTCGTCACGCAAACGGCCGATGAATACGAGGCCCTGGCCTTGCGCCTGGCCACGCATGCGCAGGAGCTGGCCGCCTTGCGCCAGCGCCTGAACCAGCAGGGCCGCGCCAGCGCGCTGTTTGACACCGCGCGCTTGACGCGCCATCTGGAGCAGGCGCTGCTGACCATGTGCCAGCGCCAGCAGCAAGGGCTGCCGCCGCAGGGCTTTGACGTGCCTGCGCTGCCTGCGGCATGACGGCGGGCGCCGCCATTTCGCCCGCTTTCATTCCTTTGCCTTGTTTTGCTCCTTGTTTGATAGCGTGATGTCCTAATGAAAGCTGCGCAAATGCCTTTTTTCGTGCCTTGTATTTGCTCCTCTTTTTCTAGATCAAAAAGAGGCGCGAGGCGCGGCTGGAGGCCGGCTCCCCGTTGCCGCGCGCTGCGGGCGCAAGCAAAAAGCGGGCCGCGCGGCCCGCTTTTTTCGCAAGCGGCCTGGCTGCGGCTCAGCCGGGCTGCCCGTCCGGCGTCTGGCTTGGCGCAGCGTCCGCCTCGCCCGGCTCCTGCGCGCGGGGCTTGAACAGCGCCGCCACCTGCCGCCGGTGCTTGATGTTGGGCGAGAGCAGGCCGGGCCGGGCGATGGCCGGGGCGCTGCGGGCGGCTTTTTCCCAGGCAGGCAATTCGGCGGCTTCGCCCTGCGCGGCAGGCTCGTAGGGCCGGTCGAAAAAGGGGTCTGGCGGCTGGCCTGGCAACTGGCGCGTGGCATAGACGCTGTCGCGCGCGCTGGCATCTGGGCGGCCGTCTGAGCGGCCGTCCCTGCGGTCGCGGAAATCGCGCCGCCCACGGTCTTCGCGCCCTTCCCGCCGCTCGCCGCCGGGCAGTGCCAGCGGCTGCACCTGCACTTTTTTCTTGATGAGCTTTTCCACCTCGGCCACCAGTCGCGCGTCGCCCGGGGCCACCAGCGTGACGGCCAGCCCCGAAGCGCCCGCGCGGCCCGTGCGGCCAATGCGGTGCACGTAGTCTTCGGCGTTGAAAGGCACGTCGTAATTGAAGACGGCGGGCACGTCCTTGATGTCCAGCCCGCGCGCGGCCACGTCGGTGCAGACCAGCAAATCGACTTCTCCGGCCTTGAAGGCCTCCAGCGCCTTCAGGCGCTCGTCCTGGCTTTTGTCGCCGTGCAGGGCGGCGCAGCGCAGGCCGTCGCGCTCCAGCGCGCGCGTCAGGCGCGCGCAGCCCAGCTTGCTGTTGGTGAAGATGAAGGCCTGGCGCAAATCGCGCTCTTTGAGAATGTGGCGCACGGCGCGGCGCTTGTCGTCGCCGTCCACGCTGAAAAAAAGCTGCTCGACCGTGGCCGCCGTTTCGTTGGGGCGGGCCGCTTCAATGGCGACGGGCTGGTGCAGGTAGCTTTCGGCCAGCCGCCGGATTTCAGGCGAGAAGGTGGCCGAAAACAGCAGCGTGGTGCGGCTTTTGGGCAGGTGGCTGAGGATGCGCTGCAAGTCGGGCAGAAAGCCGATGTCCAGCATGCGGTCGGCCTCGTCCAGCACCACGTATTCCACCTGGCCGAGCACGGCGTTTTTGGCTTCGATGTGATCGAGCAGGCGGCCCGGCGTGGCCACCAGCACTTCAACGCCCTTTTTCAGCTCGGCGGTTTGCGGCTTCATGTCCACGCCGCCAAAGACGACGGCGCTGCGCAAGTGCGTGTATTTGGCATACAGGGCGATTTGCTGCGCCACCTGGTCGGCCAGCTCGCGCGTGGGCAGCAGCACCAGCGCGCGCACGGGGTGGCGCGCGGGCGAGGCGGAGGTGTTTTCGTGCTTGAGCAGCCTTTGCAGAAGCGGCAGTGAGAAGGCCGCCGTTTTGCCCGTGCCGGTTTGAGCCGCGCCCATCACGTCTTGCCCGGCCAGCACCACGGGAATGGCCTGCGCCTGGATGGGGGTCATGTTTTCGTAGCCCATCTCGGCCACGGCGCGCTTGAGCGGCTCGGCAAGCGCCAGTGTTGAATAAGCGGTGGTCATTTGGGGCGGCATTCTCGCACTGCGTGCCGGGCCAATGCGGCAGCGAGGCCCGCTGCGCCAGCGGCTGCGGGCCGCGCGCCAAAGAGGCGAACTTCTAGAATCCCGCGCTTTTTCCGCCGCCCTGCTTTTCCGGAACGCTCCGTTCAAAACGCTTTGCCATGACCGCCACGCCGAACCAACCCCAACAGCCCGGCCTCGCCCGCCTTTCCAAGTCATTTGAGCCTGCCGCCATCGAGGCGCGCTGGGGGCCGCAGTGGGAAGCGATGGGGCTGGGCCGCGCGGGCTTTCGCGGCACGGGCGCGCCCAGCGCCGAGGCGGCGGCCCGGGGCGAGAACTTTTCCATCCAGCTGCCGCCGCCCAATGTGACGGGCACGCTGCACATGGGCCATGCCTTCAACCAGACCATCATGGACAGCCTCACGCGCTATCACCGCATGCGGGGCTTCAACACGGTCTGGATTCCGGGCGCCGATCACGCGGGCATTGCCACGCAAATCGTGGTGGAGCGCCAGTTGCAGGCGCAGGGCATCAGCCGCTACGACATGGGCGCTACACCGCCCGAGGCCCGCAAGAACTTCGTCGCCAAGGTGTGGGAGTGGAAGGAGCAATCGGGCAACACCATCGCGCAGCAAATGCGCCGCATGGGCGACAGCGTGGACTGGAGCCGCGAGTACTTCACGATGGACGAGCGCCTGTCGGAAGTGGTGACCGAAACCTTCGTGCGCCTGTATGAACAGGGCCTGATTTACCGGGGCAAGCGCCTGGTGAACTGGGACCCGGCGCTCAAAAGCGCAGTGAGCGATCTGGAAGTGGAAAGCGTGGAGTCCGACGGCAAGATGCACTACATCTGCTATCCCTTCGTGGACGGCCCGCAAATGATTGACGGCAAGCTGGAGCGCGGCATGACCATTGCCACCACGCGCCCCGAAACCATGATGGCCGACGGCGCGCTGGCCGTGCACCCCGAAGACGAGCGCTACCGCCACCTGGTGGGCAAATGGGTGGAGCTGCCGCTGAACAACCGCAACATTCCCATCATTGCCGACGACTTCGTCGATCGCGAATTCGGCTCCGGCTGCGTGAAGATCACCGGCGCGCACGACTTCAACGACTACGCCTGCGCCCAGCGGCATCACTTGCCGCTCATCACCATCTTCACGCCTGAGGCGCGCATCAATGAAAACGGCCCCGCGCCCTACCAGGGGCTGGACCGCTACGAGGCGCGCAAGAAGTTCCTGGCCGATTTGCAGGCGGGCGGTTATGTCATCGACATCAAGCCGCACAAATACATGCTGCCCATTTGCGCCCGCACGGGCCAGGTGGTGGAGCCGATGCTGACCGACCAGTGGTTCGTCGCCATGAGCAAAGTGGGCGAGGGCGAGACGAAATCCATCGCGCAAAAAGCCATCGACGCCGTGCAAAGCGGGCAGGTGCGCTTTGTGCCCGGGCAATGGGTGAACACCTACAACCAGTGGATGGGCAACATTCAGGACTGGTGCATCAGCCGCCAGCTCTGGTGGGGGCACCAGATTCCGGCCTGGTATGGCGAAGACGGGCGCGTGTTCGTGGCCCGCAGCGAGCAAGAGGCCCGCGCCCGGGCCAGCGCGGCAGGCTATGAAGGCGCGCTGGAGCGCGACCCCGATGTGCTCGACACCTGGTATTCCTCCGCCCTGGTGCCCTTCAGCACGCTGGGCTGGCCCCGGCAGGGCGAAGAAGCCGCCAGCGACTACAACCTGTATCTGCCCAGCAGCGTGCTCGTCACGGGCTACGACATCATCTTCTTCTGGGTGGCGCGCATGATCATGATGAGCTGCCACTTCACGGGCCGCGTGCCTTTCCGCGACGTCTACATCCACGGCCTAGTGCGCGATGCGCAAGGCAAGAAGATGAGCAAAAGCGAAGGCAATGTGCTCGACCCAGTCGATCTGATTGACGGCATTGCGCTCGAACCCCTGCTCAAAAAGCGCACCACCGGCCTGCGCAAGCCCGAAACCGCTCCGCAAGTGGAAAAAGCCACGCGCAAAGAGTTTCCGCAAGGCATTCCCGCCTACGGGGCCGACGCGCTGCGCTTTACCTTCGCGGCGCTGGCCAGCCTGGGGCGCAGCATCAACTTCGACAGCAAGCGCTGCGAGGGCTACCGCAACTTCTGCAACAAGCTCTGGAACGCCAGCCGCTTTGTGCTCATGAACTGCGAAGGCCACGACTGCGGCGATGAAAGCAGCGCCCGCCGCCGCTCTGCCGCCGACCGCTGGATCGTCAGCCGCCTGCAAAAAGCCGAAGCCGCCGCCGCGCAAGGCTTTGCCGGCTACCGGCTCGACAACGTGGCCGCCGCCATTTACGACTTTGTGTGGAACGAGTTCTGCGACTGGTATCTGGAAATCGCCAAAGTGCAAATCCAGACCGGCACGCCCGAACAGCAGCGCGCCACGCGCCACACGCTGCTGCGCGTGCTTGAAGCTGTGCTGCGTCTGGCGCACCCCGTCATTCCCTTCATCACCGAAGAACTCTGGCAAACCGTGGCCCCGCTGGCGGGCCAGGCCGTTCAGCCAGGCCAGAGCATCGCCTGCGCGCCCTACCCGCAAGCGCAGCCTGAACACATCGACGAAGCCGCCGAAGCCGAAGTGGCCCGCCTGAAGGAGTGGGTGGACGCCTGCCGCGCCCTGCGCGGCGAAATGCAGGTCTCCCCCGCCCAGCGCCTGCCCCTGTATGCCGTGGCGGACACGCCCGAAGCCGCCGCCAGCCTGCGCGCCGCCGCCCCCGCCCTTCAGGCCCTGGCCAAGCTCAGCGAAGTGAAAGTGTTTGACGACACGCCCGCCTGGCAGGCCGCCGCCCAGGCCGCCCCCGTGGCCGTGGCCGGCGGCGCGCGCCTGGCGCTGCACCTTGAAATTGACGCGGCCGCCGAACGCGCCCGGCTGGGCAAGGAAATTGCCCGCATCGAAGGCGAAATCGCCAAAACGCAGGCCAAGCTCGGCAACGAAGCCTTCGTGGCCAAAGCGCCGCCCGCCGTCATCGAGCAGGAAAAAAACCGCGCCGCCACCTTTGGCGCCACGCTGGCGCGCCTGCAAGAGCAACTGGCGCGCCTGCCCAAGTGACCCCGCCCGCCGCCCAAGCCCGCGCTTTCGCCCGCAGGCGGGATGCGTACCGCTTTTCAGGATGGATGGAGCGCCCCTGAATTCGCTCCTCTATCCATAGCGTGAGGTCCTAGTGCAGAAAGCGCAACGGGCATTTTTATCGCTCTTGATTTGCTCCTGTTTTTAAATGATGCCTGGCGGAAGGAGCGGCCCAGCAAGCCATCTCACCCGCATGCGCCATCCGCATCCATTCCGGCCTGCGGAGCGGGCGGGCCGCCATGAAGGCATGTCTGCCATGAAGGCATGTCTGCCATGCGGTGCGACGGCCCCGCGCGACATACTTGCCAGCCCGTTCAACTTCGTCACGCCCGCAGTTCATGACGCCCCGCATCGTTCATGGTGATTTGCTGGATCAGCCCGCGCAGGTGCTGGTCAATGCCTGGAACCGCAACATCATCCCCTGGTGGCTGCTGCTGCCGCAGGGCGTGTCCGGGGCCATTCGGCGGCGGGCGGGTTGCGCGCCTTTTCGCGAGCTGGGGCGCATGGGGCCGATTCCCTTGGGCGGGGCGGTGCTCACGGGCGCGGGGCGGCTGCCGTGCAAGGCGCTGATTCATGTGGCGGGCATCAGCCTGTGGTGGCGCGCGAGCGAGGCGTCCATTGGCCAGTCGGTGCATTCGGCCATGCGGCTGGTCAATGAGCACGGCTTTGCCAGCGTGGCATTTCCGCTGATTGGCGCCAGCACCGGCGGTTTTGGCGCAGAAGGGTCATTGCGCGTGATGCTGTCGGCGTTCAAAGACATTGAGTCTGCCGCAGAGGTCACGATAGTGCGCTACCCGGACTGAGCCAGCCGCGCAGCCCAAGAGAATCGGGCGGATCAGGGAAAGTAGACTTTCGTTGTATAGATAGATACCCCTATATTTAGAAAAGGCGCCTAGTAACGATCCTAGTGGTGCATGATGGAAACAATGTTCTACATTCGCAATGCAGCTTGTCGGGTGCAGGGCCGCATTCCATTTTTTGCACCTCTGCCTAAGGAGATGCATCATGGCATCCATCTCAAATCGTGTGGGTCCTTCCTTCGCTGCCTATGCGCAACAGACTGCGTCGGATAAGGCAAACGTTTCCGGCGCAGCCACAGAAGTTGAAGCAGTCGAAACGCCACAGGCAAACAACAGCTAGGCAAATCGCCCGGAAACGACTCGGGCGGGCGCCGTAACGAATTTGCGTGACTTGCCTGGCGCACATCCATACTCCCTTTTGCAGGAAGGAAAGCGTGAGGGAAAAAAACAGCGCCCAATCAACAGATGCTCGAACCAGGGCCAACGATGATCATACTGATCAGTTTGGAGATTTTTCTGCGAAGGCCGCAGAATCGATAGTCGGCAGCGCAAGCAAAGCAGCGAACTGCCATTACTCGATTACTCTGCAAACGTTCGCTTGCGCATCAAATAATCCCAATACTCCAAATTTAAGAAAAAGCATTGATCCGGGCTGCATTCATTCTGGTCGCGGCGACCATAAAAACAATCCTGACTCCGTTCATGTAAAAGATCACGGGCCAATTTGGCCGGGATTATTTACGATGAAGCCGAATACCAAGCCGGGTCATGAGGGATGGTATGCATTGCAGCCCGTTGGATGGAGCAAGGTCGATTCCTTTCGCTATCGTATGGGCTTTATCAGAGGGGGAGCGAACTTGCATATTGGACATGTATCCCACGGATGCATCACGGTTCATCCGCGTTGCCAAGACCAGTTTAATGACATGATCAATCTTCTGAATGATGGAGCTAGATATGGAGATGGAAACATACTCAAGGTCATTAAATGAAGAAA
>ERZ773070.858-NODE-858-length-20294-cov-3.111962_pt1 | contig 20294 bp, 19 predicted proteins | sample MGYA00580618_ERZ773070 | MGnify/ENA primary metagenome ERZ773070 (study PRJEB29015, sample SAMEA2738023) | human oral metagenome | biome: human oral; feature: human-associated habitat; material: dental | place: China | collected 2019 ... | reverse complement strand
AGAAAAAAATGCCGCCGCATGCGTGGAACCGGTTTGCTTGCCAAGTTCTTGTGCCTCATATAATTGTTGCAAGCAAGTATCGAATTGGCGGATGTGGAACGTTAAAGTGCGGTCTAATTTGGCAACATTTTTATATACCTGTTGAATTTGTTCTGCACCGCAAATGCCGCAACCGGTGCGTCCGGTTAAAGTTCGTCGGTGATCTTTCAGTGCTACAAAGCAGCGGGTTGCCAGTTCAATTCTGGCTTCCATACCATTACACACTTCCTCGATATCAATGCCATAAATATCCGCCGGCTTGTCGATAATGCCTTCTGTGAGGGAAAAGCCCATGGCAAAATCCTCTAAATCTCGTGGTGAACACATCATGACGGTGTGGGCGATGTCGTTATACACGAGGGCAACAGGCACTTCTTTCGCCAAGGTATCCTGTCTTTCGGTGACGATGATGTCACTGTCCGATGTCGCCGGATTTGTTAAATTTTTGATAAAATTAATTGTTCTTTTTGTGATCCAACTCAATTTTTTTTGTCCTTTTAATTATTAGTGATTATAGATTTATGTTTGAAAAATAGGTATTCTAGCGCACGCTAACGAATAGATAGGTCGTATCTCTTGTTACGTTAGGTTTAGTCTCGGTGGCGTTTAATTGTAATACTATTTTAACAAAATCGATGACTAAGTTATCTACTCAAATGTGATTTATAACTATTAAACATTAAACAAAGATCAACAACAAGTTTTGTTGATTGTGGGGAGTATTTATGCAGATCTCAAGAAGAAAATTCTTCAAGGTCTGTGCTGGCGGTATGGCCGGAACATCCGTTGCGATGTTAGGTTTTGCACCGTCCACAGCCTTAGCTGCACCACGCGAATACAAACTATTGCGTGCGAAAGAATCGCGTCAAACCTGTACATATTGTGCCGTAAGCTGCGGTATGTTGATGTATAGTACAGGTATTCCATCTAATACATTAAGCGGTCATACCTCAACCAATACCCGCTCTAAATTGTTCCATATCGAAGGTGACCCTGATCATCCGGTCAGCCGTGGGGCATTATGTCCGAAGGGTGCCGGTGCCTTAGACTATATCAATAGTGAAAGCCGTGCGTTATACCCTGAATATCGTGCACCGGGTTCCGATAAATGGGAACGCATTTCTTGGCAAGATGCAATTAAACGCATTGCCCGTTTAATGAAAGATGACCGTGATGCCAACTTCGTTGAAAAAGATGCGAGTGGCAAAACGGTTAACCGTTGGACAACCACAGGGATTATGACCGCCTCCGCCATGAGCAACGAGGCCGCACTACTGACTCATAAATGGGTGCGGATGTTGGGCATGGTGCCGATGTGTAACCAAGCGAATACTTGACACGGACCAACGGTAGCAAGTCTTGCTCCATCATTTGGTCGCGGTGCCATGACAAATAACTGGGTTGACATCAAAAACGCCAATCTTATTCTTGTTCAAGGGGGTAACCCTGCTGAAGCTCACCCTGTTGGCTTCCGTTGGGCAATTGAAGCGAAGAAAAACGGTGCGAAACTCATCGTAGTTGACCCGCGCTTTAACCGTACGGCTTCTGTTGCTGACTTTCATGCGCCAATTCGTTCCGGTTCTGATATTGCATTCTTAATGGGTGTGATCCGTTACTTATTGGAAACCAATCAAATTCAACACGAATACGTTAAACACTACACCAATGCGTCCTTCTTAGTGGATGAAGGTTTCAAATTTGAAGATGGTTTATTCGTGGGCTTTGATGAAGAAAAACACGCTTACGATAAATCTAAATGGAACTACCAATTCGACGAAAATGGTCATGCTAAACGTGATATGACCTTACAAGATCCACGCTGTGTGATTAATATCTTGAAAGATCACGTTTCTCGCTATACGCCGGAAATGGTTGAACGTATTACCGGTGTGAAACAAAAAACCTTCTTACAAATCTGTGAAGAAATTGGTAAAACCTCTGCACCGAATAAAACCATGACGCACTTATATGCGTTAGGCTTTACCGAGCACACAATCGGTACGCAAAATATTCGTTCTATGGCGATGATCCAATTGCTCCTAGGTAATATGGGTATGCCGGGTGGTGGTATTAATGCATTACGTGGACACTCCAACGTACAAGGTACAACGGATATGGGCTTATTGCCGATGTCTTTACCGGGTTATATGCGTTTACCAAACGACAAAGATACCTCTTATGAGCAGTATATCAATGCGATTACACCGAAAGATATCGTACCAAACCAAGTAAACTATTATCGTAATACCTCGAAATTCTTCGTGAGTATGATGAAAACGTTCTATGGTGATAAAGCCACCAAAGAAAACGGTTGGGGTTTCGATTTCTTGCCAAAAGCAGACCGCTTATACGACCCTATCACGAATGTTAAGTTAATGAATGAAGGCAAGTTAAACGGTTGGATCTTACAAGGTTTCAACGTATTAAACTCATTACCGAACAAGAACAAAACCGTTGCCGGTATGAGCAAATTAAAATACTTAATCGTGATGGATCCGCTTCAAACTGAATCTTCTGAATTCTGGAAAAACTTTGGCGAATCAAATAACGTGAATTCTTCTGAAATCCAAACAGAAGTGTTCCGCTTGCCAACCACTTGTTTCGCAGAAGAAGACGGTTCTATTGTCAACTCCGGTCGTTGGGCGCAATGGCATGAAAAATCTTGTGACCAACCGGGCGAAGCATTACCGGATGCAGATATTCTTTCGATGATTCGTGAAGAAATGCACGAGCTCTATAAGAAAGAAGGCGGTCGCGGTATTGAATCTTTTGAAGCCATGACATGGAATTATGGTATTCCTCACTCACCAAGTGCGGAAGAATTAGCCAAAGAATTAAATGGTTATGCACTTGAAGATCTGTATGATGCTAACGGCAATTTAATGTACAAAAAAGGTCAATTACTCAGTGGCTTTGCACACTTGCGTGATGACGGTACAACCTCTGCCGGTAACTGGTTATATACCGGTCAGTGGACAGAAAAAGGTAACCAAACTGCAAACCGTGATAACTCTGACCCATCCGGTTTAGGCTGTACTTTAGGTTGGGGCTTTGCATGGCCGGCAAACCGCCGCGTTCTTTATAACCGTGCTTCATTGGATATTAACGGTAATCCTTGGGATAAACACCGTCAATTAATTAAATGGAATGGTAAAAACTGGAACTGGTTTGATGTCGCTGACTATGGCACACAACCACCAGGTTCCGACACCGGTCCATTTATTATGTCCGCAGAAGGGGTAGGGCGTTTATTTGCGGTAGATAAAATTGCAAATGGTCCGATGCCTGAGCATTATGAACCGATCGAAAGTCCGATTGATACGAACCCATTGCACCCGAAAGTGGTCTCTGATCCGACTGTTCGTATTTATAAAGAAGACCGTGAATTTATCGGCTCAAATAAAGATTTCCCATATGTGGCAACCACTTATCGTTTAACCGAGCATTTCCACAGTTGGACGGCACAATCTGCGTTAAATATCATTGCACAACCACAACAATTTGTGGAAATCGGTGAAAAATTGGCGGCAGAAAAAGGCATCCAAAAAGGTGATATGGTGAAAATTACTTCTCGCCGTGGCTATATTAAAGCTGTTGCAGTGGTAACGAAACGTTTGAAAGATTTAGAAATCGATGGACGTACCGTACACCATGTGGGTCTTCCGATTCACTGGAATATGAAAGCCTTAAATGGTAAAGGTAACCGTGGATTCTCTACTAATACCTTAACACCATCTTGGGGTGAGGCAATCACGCAAACACCGGAATATAAAACATTCTTGGTAAATATCGAAAAGGCGGAGGCATAATATGGCAGGAACTGCTCAAGGCGTTCAAACGCAAGATATTATTAAGATCTCCGCAACGTCCGGTTTAACGCCGGCACCGCATGCGCGTGATCATAAAGTTGAAGTGGCAAAACTCATTGACGTAACAACCTGTATCGGTTGTAAAGCTTGTCAAGTGGGTTGTTCAGAATGGAATGATATTCGTTCTGACGTTAATGCACAATGTGTGGGGATCTACGATAACCCGGTAGATCTCAATGCAAAAGCATGGACAGTGATGCGCTTTAACGAAGTAGAAGAAAACGATCGTTTAGAATGGTTAATTCGTAAAGATGGCTGTATGCACTGCCAAGAGCCGGGCTGCTTAAAAGCCTGTCCGGCACCGGGTGCAATTATCCAATATGCAAACGGTATTGTGGACTTCCAATCTGATAAATGTATTGGTTGTGGTTACTGTATCGCAGGCTGTCCGTTCAACATTCCACGTATGAATCCGGAAGACAATCGTGTGTACAAATGTACCCTTTGTGTTGACCGTGTTTCTGTGGGACAAGAACCGGCTTGTGTGAAAACCTGTCCGACCGGTGCAATTCGTTTCGGCTCTAAAGAAGAAATGAAAGTCTATGCGGAAAAACGCATTGCTGATCTTAAAGCACGTGGCTATGAAAATGCCGGTCTTTACGATCCGGAAGGTGTGGGTGGCACACACGTGATGTATGTGTTACATCATGCGGATAAACCTGAATTGTATTCCGGTCTTCCGAAAGATCCGCAAATCGACCCAAGCATTACTTTATGGAAAGATATCTTGAAACCGGTTGCTGCGGTTGCCATGGGCGGTTTAGCCTTGGCTGAAATTGGTCACTACTTAACGGTGGGTCCAAACGTAGAAGAAGATGTGGAAGATCATCACCATGAATTTGAAGAAGCAGACAAAGGAGGCAAAGATGAGTAAGATTGAGATTAGCAATGATACTCGAATCATTCGTCATAGAACGCCTGCGCGTTTAAGCCACTGGCTACTTGTTATCTGCTTCTTTATGACGATGTTCACCGGTGTGGCATTTTTCTTCCCCGACTTTGCGTGGCTAACTGAGATTTTAGGGACACCGCAATTGGCTCGGGCAATCCACCCGTTCACCGGTATCTTAATGTTCTTTGCCTTTATTTATCTCGGCTATCTTTACTGGGATCATAATATTCCGGAGAAGAACGATATTCGTTGGGCAAAAGGGATGTTGGAAGTCTTAAAGGGAAATGAGCACGCTGTTGCTGATAACGGCAAGTATAACCTGGGTCAAAAAATGTTATTCTGGACATTAAATTTGGCAATGGTAACCTTGCTTGTGACCGGCATTATTATGTGGCGTCAATATTTCTCGCATTATTTCTCTATCCCAGTATTGAGAATTGCGATTCTTCTTCACTCTGCGAGTGCATTCATGTTGTTCACCGGTATCTTAGTGCATATGTATATGGCATTTTGGGTGAAAGGTTCCATTCGTGGCATTGTTGAGGGTTGGGTAACTGTTCGCTGGGCGAAAAAACACCACCCGAAATGGTATCGTGAAGAAGTGCTTTCTAAACTTGAAGAAGACCTGAAAAATGAAGCTGAAGGTAAGCAAGTGAAAGCCAAAGCATTGTTCAAAGGCATTAATGGCTAACTAGAACAGACATCAATCAACACATAAAACAAAGTGCGGTTAAAAAACAAAATGGATTTTAACCGCACTTTTTTTATGAGAAATATTGTTAAAGTTTATTCACTATAGAGGTTTTCTTCATTCGGTTGTGTCTTAAAACGACGATGTAACCACATATATTGTTCAACCCCCTTCATAATCTCTTTCTCAATCACTTGATTCATTCTTGCTGCAATTTCAGTTTCATCATGCAAATCAGAAAAATCCACCGGTGGTGAGATGGTGACCGTATAGCCGGAATTATCTGCGTTTCTAAGCGGCGCGAAAGGAATCACTTTACTGTTTGGAGAAGACTTCAATAAGTAATAACTGCCGGTTGTTGTTGCAGCATGAGGAACCGCAAAGAACGGCACGAAAACGGCATTTTTTCGACCATAGTCGTGGTCCGGTGCATACCAAATAATATCGCCATTTCGTATCGCCTTAATCATGCCACGGAGATCTTTGCGATCCAGCATCGATTTATTGGAACGTAATCTCCCTTGTGTTTGAAGCCAATCAAGCAATGGGTTGTCGTTAGGGCGATAAACCCCAATCCCCGGTTGATGAATACCGACAATGCGAGCGCCCAATTCAAGCGTTAAGAAGTGTACGCCGACGAAAATGATGCCGTCTGCCAAATTGTCTTTTAAATAGTCAAGCCCTTCAATTTTTGACCATTTTTTTATACGACGATCAGACCAAAACCACGCCATACCGGTTTCAATGATCGCCATTCCGGTGGCGCGTAAGTTGGCGTGTAAAATCTGATGAATGTGTTGTTCAGACCAGTCAGGAAAGCAAAGCTCCAGATTGCGTTTCGCGATCTTAGCGCGTCGCTTGCCCACACCGGTTTTCGCAAACAGCCAACCTAATCCATTTCCAATTTTGCATAAAATAGGGTAGGGCAGAAGTAGAATTAAGCGGAAAATGCCGAGTGCGAGCCAAAAGCCCCAGTGTTTGGGGTGGAGAAATTCAATTTTAAACGTTGGAAGAACTGATTTTGCCATAAGGATTACAGGGTGACTTCAATAGGTTTTTAGTTTAACGGAATTTTGGGGAAATAGCATTTTTGCTGTGGTAATATTAGCGAAATTTTTATTTCAATCAGTTAAGAGAAAATCAAATGGCTCAATATTCTGCACAATTTAATCAGGCAAAAGTTTTGGTATTAGGCGATGTGATGTTGGATCGCTATTGGTTTGGTGCGACCAATCGAATTTCGCCGGAAGCGCCGGTGCCGGTGGTACGCGTTCAGAAAAATGAAGAGCGTGCGGGCGGTGCAGCAAACGTGGCGATGAACATTGCGTCATTAAATGTGCCGGTACAGTTACTTGGTTTGACCGGTCAGGATGAGGCTGGGGCAGCATTGACGGCATTATTGCAACAACAAAAAATCGATTGTAACTTTGTCCAATTATCTACCCATCCAACGATTACCAAGTTACGTATTTTATCCCGTCATCAACAGCTTTTACGTCTTGATTTTGAAGAAGGCTTTCAAAATGTGACAAGCGAAAATTTATTACAAAAATTAGAAAGTGCGGTCAAAAATTACGGTGCTTTAGTGCTTTCGGATTACGGCAAAGGCACCTTAAATGATGTACAAAAAATGATTCAAATTGCGCGTAATGCCAATGTGCCGGTGTTGATCGATCCAAAAGGGACTGATTTTGAACGTTATCGTGGAGCCACTTTGTTAACACCGAATATGTCGGAATTTGAAGCGGTCGTGGGGAAATGTCATTCCGAACAAGAGATTATCGACAAGGGGCTGAAACTCATTTCAGACATCAATCTCACCGCACTTTTGGTGACACGTTCTGAAAAAGGCATGACCTTATTGCGTCCAAATCAACCGGTATTTCATTTGCCGACAGAGGCAAAAGAAGTCTTTGATGTGACAGGGGCGGGCGATACGGTGATCAGTGTACTTGCAATCGCGTTAGCGGATGGCCGTAGTTTTGAAGAGGCCTGTTATTTATCCAATGTGGCCGCCGGTATTGTGGTGGGTAAATTGGGCACATCAACCGTTTCAACCGTCGAGTTGGAAAATGCGATTCATGGACGAACTACCACTGGTTTTGGTGTGATGACCGAAGCTGAATTGAAACAAGCGGTTAAATTGGCAAAAGAGCGTGGCGAGAAAATCGTGATGACAAACGGGTGTTTTGATATTTTGCATCCCGGTCACGTGTCTTATTTAGAAAATGCCCGTAAGCTAGGTGATCGTTTAATTGTTGCTGTGAACACGGATGAATCGGTAAAACGCTTAAAAGGGGAAGAACGACCGATTAATCATTTAGCCTCGAGAATGGCTGTGCTTGCCGGTCTTTCTTCTGTGGATTGGCTGGTTGCCTTTGATGAAGATACGCCGCAACGTTTAATTGGTGAAGTCTTGCCTGATTTATTGGTGAAAGGCGGTGATTATAAACCGGAAGACATTGCCGGTAGTAAAGAAGTTTGGGCAAACGGTGGCGATGTGAAAGTGCTGAATTTTGAGAATGGTTTTTCCACATCGAACGTAATCAAGAAAATTAAGCATTTGGAAAAATAACGCCAATAAAAAAGCATCATCTATAATCTGCACCCCAAAAGTTGGACTCACTTTTCAACGAATTAAGGGAATTAAGGTGCAGATTTTTTATTATAGCCAGCCAAAGTCTGGCTATAAAAACCATACGCTATACGTACGGAGTCCTTCCTCGTAGAGTGCAACTTGTTGCACGAATGATTAACCTCGATACGTAATTTATGATTTTTTGCGTAGCATACATCTTGTTGCACGAATAATTATTAACCTCGATGCGTAATTCACGATTTCATGCGTAGCGTGCAACTTGTTGCACGAATGATTAACTTCGATGTGTAATTCACGCATTTCATGCGTAGCATGCATCTTGATGCACGACCAAACCACGCACGGTACGTTATTTAACCCTTTCGGACATTCATGATTTCGTGCAACAAGTTGCACGCTACGATTTACTAAAAACCGCACGTTTTACGTGCGGATTGTTATTCCAATCCATTCAACGCATTGATCAACCTGATTTCTTCAAACAAACTCAGATCCGTGGCTAAAATTGACCGCACTTTTATACGACCTTGGGCTAATAATGCCGCCCGTTGGGTGCCTTCAAGGAGGGGCGTGTCGGGAGTGAACCATTGCGTGCCTTGGCGTAAAATAAGGTTGCCGATAGTGCAATCGGTGACATATCCGTTTTTGATGATCATGATTTCATCGCAATCGCCTTTTTGTTCGAGTAATTCGTTTAATAAAGTGCGGTCAGTGAGTTTCAAGCCGTAGTCAATGTGGTCGCAGATAACCGGTTTAAAGGTGCGATAATGTTTGCGTTGATAAGGAAAATAACGGCATTGAATCTGCTCGGCGTTGTAATCGATTCGGCAACGAATCAGCGGTTCGGTAGCCAGTTCGAGTGGTACACGAATATGTTCGGCAAGCTGAAAAATGCGAGGAAAAATGACCGCACTTTGTTTGTCATAAAACGCTTGTAAACTGCGTTCGTAGCGTTGTTGATGGAATGTGATATTGCAGATCTTGCCTTGTTCGATGGCAAGGGTTTCAAATAAAGGAAATTCCATGATTAAGCCCTCTGTAACGGCACATACACTTTTTGAATTAATTCTTGATATTCTTCCTGTGCGTCACTTTGAATGGTAATGCCCCCACCGCTGCGGAAAACAAAGCCTTTTTCTGTGTCTTGAATAAAACGAATTGCCACCGCACTTTGTAATTTCTCACCGTCAAAAATACCGAATATACCGGTATAATAGCCGCGAGGTTGTTGTTCCGCCTGTTGAATAATTTGTACGGTTTTTTCTTTTGGGGCGCCACTGATAGATCCGGCAGGTAACAGTTTGGCAAGAAGAGAGCCGATTTCTTTCTGCCAGTTTTCCGCCAATTCACCACGAATTTCAGAACTGGTTTGCAAAATGGCGCTGCGTTCTGTTTGGATTTCTTCCACATAACGAAAGCGAGTCACTTGAATGTTTTCAGCAACGGTGGCTAAATCATTGCGCATTAAATCCACGATGGTGTAATGTTCCCGCTGCTCTTTTTGATTGTTGAGCAAGGTGGCTTGGGCATGGGGAAGTGTTGCATCAATCGTGCCTTTCATCGGATAAGTGAAAATCTGGTTGTCGTATAAATTGACAAAACATTCCGGTGAAAAACACACAAATTGATCTTTGAACAACAATTTGTATTTTGCCTGGCTGTATTGGAAGAGTTGATGCAGTGAATAATGGGTTTCAATTGGCGTCGGATACGTCAGATTCAGCAAATAGGAATTACCGAAGCGCTGTTCCTGTTGTACTAAATCAAAGCCTTTTTGATAGTCGGCAAAATTCATTGGCTGTTTATGTAAATGAAAAGGCGGCATCGGCGATGTTTTATGCGGCAAATCTTCCCGACAATTCACGTTGGTATAATCAGGAAATTGGACGAAAATCCCTTGTTCAGCCATTTGATTTAACGGACACAATATCGGTTTTTGTTGCTCAAAATCGATTAAAAAGAAGAAGGGCGTTTTCGCTTCGCCAAATTGGTTCGCTTGTTGAATAAAATCTTGCCACATAACATTATCTCGTGAAAAATCGGCGAAAATTTTAGCTTAAATCGCCATAAAATTATATACTTCACCGCCTACTTAGCCCTCAGAGAAAGAGTTTATGTCGCTACTGATCATCAATAATCACGATTCTTTTACGTTCAACTTAGTGGATCTCATCCGTCGTTTGGATGTGCCATTTCAAGTGGTTAATGTGGAAGAACTGGATTTAGATGCCGTGGACGATTTTTCTCATTTATTGATTTCTCCCGGCCCGGATGTGCCGCGCGCTTATCCGCAATTATTTGAGCTGCTGGCGCGTTATCAGCACAGCAAATCCATTTTGGGCGTGTGTTTAGGGCATCAAATGTTATGTGAATTTTTTGGCGCAGAATTACATAATATTCCGTCTCCACGTCATGGGCAAGCCAAGCGGTTGCAGTGTCTGGCGGAATCCCTTCTCTTTAAAGATATGCCTCAGGCCTTTCAAATTGGCTTATATCATTCTTGGGCGGTAAGTGAGCTGAATTTCCCAAGCGCATTACAAATTACCGCCCGTTGTGATGACAACATCATTATGGCTATGCAGCATAAAACGTTGCCTATTTACGGGGTGCAATTTCACCCGGAATCCTATATTTCGGAATATGGTGAGCAAATTTTGCGAAATTGGTTGCTGGACTCTTAAGAATCGCCATCAAAGTGCGGTGCTTTTTCGCTGCATTTTTTAGATCGGGATCACACAAACCACAAAAATCCTTTCTCTCCCTTGTTTTTGCGCAAGGACTTCTTTAAGGTTAGACGCGATATTCAAACGTTGTGAAACCAAAGGAGTTTTTGATGAACATTGTTTTTCTCGATCGTACCAGTATTCCCGCAAGCCATGATATTCCACGCCCAAGCTTTCCACACACTTGGACGGAATATGACCGCACTTTGCCGGAGGAAACCTTTGAACGCACCAAAGACGCCGATATTGTGGTGACCAACAAAGTGGTGTTTGACCGAGAATTATTAAGCCGATTACCAAAATTAAAACTCATCGCCATTACGGCGACCGGTACCAACAACATTGATTTAGACGCTGCGAAAGACCTCGGCATTGCCGTAAAAAATGTGCCCGGTTATTCCAGTGTGGCCGTGCCGGAGCATGTCTTGGGCATGATTTTCTCATTAAAACATAGCTTTATTGGGTATCATCGCGATCAAGTGACCTCTGATCGTTGGGCCACCTGTGGACAGTTCTGCTACACCGATTACCCGATAACGGATGTGCGTGGCGCGACGTTAGGTGTATTTGGTAAAGGTTGCTTAGGCACAGAAGTGGGGCGTTTGGCGCAATTATTGGGCATGAATGTCTTGTATGCGGAACACAAAGGGGCAAGCCATATTCGTGAAGGCTACACTGAATTTGAAACCGTATTGAAACAATCGGATATTGTTACGCTGCATTGCCCGTTAACCGATACCACCAAAAATTTAATCAATGCGGAAACGTTGGCATTAATGAAACCGACGGCTTATCTCATCAATACTGGGCGAGGCCTATTGGTGGATGAAGCAGCATTGTTAGAGGCGCTAGAAAACGGCAAAATTGCCGGGGCAGCCTTGGATGTATTGGTTAAAGAACCGCCGGAAAAAGATAATCCGTTAATCCAAGCGGCAAAACGCTTACCAAATTTATTAATCACGCCTCACGTTGCTTGGGCAAGTGATTCTGCGGTCACTACTTTAGTGAATAAAGTGGCACAAAATATCGAAGATTTTGTGGCGCAGGGTAAGTAATTTTGGTTTCCTGTGCTATCATGTGGCGCCTGAAAAAAAGGGCGCCATTTTTTATGGCAAATCGTATTTTTTAACTTAAAGAAACCTCTAAAATGAAAAAAAATCTCATCACAACTGCAATGTTATTTGCCCTTCCAACGATAGCATTCGCCAATGAAAACACAAAAAACGAATTAGCTCCGATTGTCGTTTATTCTGCGTATGCCACACCGGTAAACCAAGACCAAACCGCGTCATCAGTCACCGTTCTCACAGAAAAAGATTTTGCCGAGCGCAACGCGACTTATGTGAGCGATGTATTGAAAACCGTGCCAAGCCTTGCAGTAAGCACTTCAGGCGGTCGTGGTACATTGACCAACGTCTTTTTACGTGGTGCGGATGCAAACCACACTGCCGTGATTATTGATGGTGTAAAAGCCAATCCGGTTTCCGGCTACGGTTTTGATTTCGGTGGATTAGCTTTAAGCAACATCGAACGCATCGAAGTCTTACGCGGTGAGCAATCTGCGCTTTGGGGAAGTGATGCAATGGGCGGTGTGATTTATATCACCACCAAAAAAGGCCTAGAAAAAGGCAAAACCTTCAATGTTGACTATGATTTTGGCACTGGATCTCACCGCACTGTTGATGGTTCATTAACCCTTTCAGGCTCAAACAACAATTTCTATTATGCTTTACATGGTGACAGCCACCACACCAAAGGTATTTCAGCACTCAGCAAAGACCGTTTTAACTACACGGCACAAGATGGCACAGCGGTCAGTACCGGTGGAGCAAGTGAGCGCGATAAATTCCACCGTGATAATACCTCTCTTCGTTTTGGCTATGACGATAACCAAAAAGGCTTTGATTTCTTAACTTCTCATAGCAGTCAAACAGCTAACTTTGATAACAGTGCAACAGATGAAAAAGGTCATTACACTCGCACACGTGATACCTTATTTAAATTAAGTGGTTTCTTAGGTAATGGTGATGAATTGCTTAAACATAAAGTTGGCGTAAGCCATATCAAAACTGACAGCGATACGGTTGGCTATGCCTCAGCTTACGATGCGAAAAAACTCAATGCGAATTATCAATTAGATGTGAATTTCGATCGTGAAGGCACCATCACGCAAGGTTTAAGTTTCTTAACAGACTATCAAAAAACAGATTTTAATTCGTCTTATTTCAATAATGCGGGTAATAAAAAGCTTATTGAGAAAAGCGTCGCAGCAGAATATCGCCTATTACACGATGCGGATCATAGTTTGAATGTGAGTGGTCGTTACACTGATAGCTCTGAATACGAAAATTCATGGACAGGCCGTATTGCCGGGGCTTATCGCTTACATAACAATGTGAAAGCACACGCAAGCATTGGTTCAGCAATTCAAAATCCGACAATTACGGAATATTACGGCTATAACGCACGCTATATCGGCAACCCAAATTTACAACCGGAAAAAAGCGTGGGGGGCGATGTTGGTTTCTTATTTGAAACAGATGATCACCGCCATAGCGTTGATATCACTTATTTCACGCGTAACGTGAAAAATACGATTAGTAGCGAAGTGATTAATTCCGTCACCTATGCAAGCCGTGCCGTCAATCTTGATGGGAAGAGCAAGATTAAAGGTCTTGAAGTGGCTTACAATGGTAAAATCACAGATGTATTAACCGCTTATGCGAACTATACATATACCCAAACCCGAGACAGCAAAGGGATTGAATTGGCACGCCGTCCGAAACATTTAGCCAACACAGGCTTAGCCTATCAGATTACTGAAAAATTGGGCGCAGATGTGAATTTGTCTTACACCGGCAAACGTATGGATACCTACTATTCACCAAGCTACAGTACACATAAAGTGAAATTGCCATCTTACACCTTGGCAAACGTAGGCGTGAATTACAAAGTGGCGGAGAGTTTGACGGTTTACGCAAACCTCAACAACGTATTCAATAAAAAATACGAAAACGTCCTTGGCTATGGTCAAGACGGGCGTAATGTTTATGTTGGCTTGAGAGGATCGTTCTAATTGTAAGGCGGGCTTTGGTCCGATGAATTTTTTAATCATGGCGGGCTGAAAACCCGCCTTCGTTATATGAAAAAAACATTCGTTATTTTCACCGCACTTTTTCTTTCCTTTTCTGCACATACCGAGCAATTTGTGTCGCTCACCTTGTGCAGCGATCGACTGCTTGCGGAAATTGCCCGTCCGGAACAAATCGCGGCAATGTCGCCTTACTCTCAAAATCCGCGTATGATGCTGGATAAAATTAACCGGGATAAACCGACCATTGAACCGCAACTTACCGCATTATTGCCTTATTTGGATAAAACCCTGTTGATTAATGAAACCTTTTATCCGCAATTGGTCGCCGATTTAAAACGCCTTGGCGCAAAAATTGTGCCGATTAATGACAGCCCGCAAACCGCTGAAGAATTATTTGAACTGCTATTGCAACTCGGGAAAATCACCGGTAATGAAGCTCATGCGGAACAGTTGGTGGCAAAATTAAAATCACAAAAGACCAAACTGGATGTGACATTGACCGATACGCTAATGTTATCGGAAACCGGCGTAGTGGAGCCCATTTTCCCGCAATATAACGTGCTATTGACATTGCTTGGTTTAACACCGTTAAAATACCCATTGACCCCGCAAAATTTTTCATTGGAAAAAGTGCTGCTTGCCCAACCTAACTGGTTGATCGAAATTACCGATCAACAAAGTTATAACGAACAGGCAGAATTGTTTGATCATCCGTTGTTAAAAAAACACTTTGAAAATCGACCGCACTTTCGTATTCCGATGAAATATACTTATTGCTTTGATCACGGTGTGTGGCAGGGGGCGGAGAGGATTTATAATCAAAGTATTCACAGTCAGAAACTTATGAAAAAATGATCGTAGGGACAGACTTTATGTCTGTCCGATGGCATAACAAATATTGATAGAACAGAGATAAGTTTATTTCTACAAAAGCAAGAGAAAATAAAAGGTCAACATGATTCAGTCATCTTATCGCCGCCGTGAACATTTACGATTACCATTTTTCGATTATTCTCAATACGGTTGTTATTTTGTTACGATTTGCACTAAAAACCGTCAGTGTGTATTTGGCGAAATTATTGATGGTGTAATGCAATTAAATGTATTTGGTGAAATATTAAAAGAAATTTTATTAAGTCTAACGAAGTATTATCCGAATAGTATTCTTACGGATTTTGTCATTATGCCAAACCATTTACATTTTATTTGGTTTAATCAAGATAATGTGCAGTTATCAGAAATTGTCAAAAAATTTAAGGGAAATGTAACAAAGCAGTACCATAGTTTTATGATTTCTCAAAATAAAGCTTATGAACCTTTATGGCAACGTAGTTTTTATGAACATATTATTCGGTATGATAAAGATTATGAACGAATTGCTACATACATTGAAAATAATCCTTTGCAGTGGGAATTAGATCGATTTTATCACTCGTAGGAGTTTATCCCTGTCTGATTTACTAATAATATTTATAGGACAGACATAAAGTCTGTCCCTACGGAATAATAATGAAGAATCCAAAACGTCTAAACTCAATACTTTTCTCATTCTTGCTACTGATAACAGGCATCGCCCTTTATCATCAACTTGGCGATTTTACCCATCTCAAAAATGCGGATGGGGTGCTGACTGATATGCGTTCGCTTGTATTGTGGGATGTTCGTGTGCCGCGCATTGGTTTAGCAATTTTAACCGGTGCCAGTCTTGCCCTTGCGGGCAATGCCATGCAGGGTATCTTCCAAAATCCACTGGCAAGTCCCGGTTTGCTCGGCAGTAGTGCCGGAGCGACGGCGGCCAGTGTGCTGATTCTTTATTATTTTTCTGTGCCGTTTACGGTATTGCTATTCGGCGGTGTTGCGGGGGCGTTAGCGAGTTTTTTATTGGTGTATGCCATTGCCAAAAATCATGGCACGACCATGATGCTCCTTAGTGGTTTGGCGGTGAATATGTTGCTTGGCGCCGCTATTGCGTTGTTGTTATCTAACGCCGAAAGCCCTTGGGCATTGGCGGAGCTTTACCGTTGGTTGCAAGGCTCATTAGTGTGGGCGAAGCTTGACACTTTGGTGATTTCACTGCTGATTGTTCTGTTTGGTTTAGTTTGTTTATACCGCGAACGTCGTTATGTGGATTTACTCAGTTTCGGTGAAGAGACTGCCGGCACCATGGGGATCGATCCAAAACGCAGTTTTTTTATCACCACCTTTGGCGTTGCGTTGCTCGTCGGCGCAACCATTCCGCAAACGGGTGCCATCGGTTTTATCGGTTTAATCGCACCGCACTTTGCACGAATTTTATTGAAGCAACGCCCATCACAACTTTACATAACAAGTGCCTTATTTGGGGCTTTATTGCTGCTAATTGCGGATCTTTGTGTGCAATATGTGCCGTTTTTCTCTCACATTTACATCGGCACGCTCATAGCAATGATTGGTGCGCCATGCTTGATTTGGATTTTATTGACGGAACAACGGAGATTGGCAAGGTAACTTTATGATTAAAATCGAGAATCTCTCCCAACCTTACGGGTTAAAAGGCATTAACTGTACCCTTTCAAAGGGCAAATTGGTCGGCATTATGGGGGCCAATGGTGCGGGCAAATCGACGTTGCTGAAAACCATTGCCGGTATTTTGCCTATCAAAAGTGGTGAAATTTGGTTCGACAATCACAAATTAACCACAATGAGCGCGGAACAAAAAAGCCAACAGTTGGCTTACCTTGCACAAAACACGGAAATTCACTGGGATTTATCTGTGTATGATGTTATCGCGTTGGGGTTACCGAATCCGCTTCATCGAGCCAAAGAACAAGAAAAAGTGCGGTCGATTTCAGAAACGTTTTCCGTTTCACATTTATTAGAAAAATCTTTTCGCCAACTTTCCGGCGGCGAAAAAGCCCGCGTACAACTTGCTCGTTGTTGTATCAAAAACGCCCCTTTATTGCTTGCTGATGAACCCATTGCCGCCCTCGATCCGTTTTATCAAATCGATATGATGGAACAACTGAAATCCCTTACGCCCAGCCACACCTGCGTGGTCGCAATCCATCATCTTTCTTTAGCCTATAAATTCTGCGACGAAGTAATTTTATTGAATCAAGGAAAAATCATTGCGAGCGGAGAAACGACAAGCGTATTAACGGTTGAGCATTTGGCAAACGCGTTTCATATTCATGCGGATATTAATCAAGAAAACAAAGTATTGGATAATATCACTAAATTAGTATAATAGTGTGCTTTTTAAGACAAGAGAGAGATGATGAAATTTTTATTTATTCTTTTATATTTTTCTTTTATTTCGACTTTCGTATCTGCTGAAGTTGGGAAAACGTATTCACTTCGTTCCAGTGAATTTACTTACCGAAATGAAGGCGAAAAAGAGAAAGCCGAAAGCCAAGCATTAAAAATGTTACAAAAAAGCTATCAACGTTTTCCGGATGTGGATAACTGTTATGCCGGCAAGGTGACGGAATTAGAGAAAAGACGGGCGTTGAAAGAACTCAATTTAATTCGTCAAGCTCACGGTTTAGAAGCCGTAGGCTATGATGAGACAAAAGATCGTTTTACCACGGCCTCGGCATTAATTTCATCGGCAAATCGGTTATTGGATCATTATCCTTCTTCTCGTTTGAAATGTTATTCGAAAGACGGATATGAAGGAAGTCGCCATAGCAATATGCATTTAACTTCTGATTATATTGTGTTTCTACCGGAGAATTTTGCCGAAAAAGTCATTGATGAATTAATTATTGACGATAATGTGTTTTCATTAGGCCACCGATTATGGTTTTTAGATCCTTTTTTAGGGGATATTTCCTATGGACGTGTTACTCATGTTGATAATCATCAGCGTGTGGCCGATGCGGTAAGTATTTATATTAGCAATACAAGACAAAATATTATAAATACCAAAGTCGATTATATTGCTTATCCGGATAAAAACTACCCTTCAAATTGGTTTACTTTAGATTGGTTTCTTCATTTTTCAGTCATTGCAGATAAATCTTCCAGAGAAAAGAATATTACTTCGGTAAATTATGCCAATGCGAGTGTTTCTGTCAGATCAGCAGATGGAAGAACGATGCGTGTGCATAGCATAAAATATACAGATCCTAATAAAGATAAAGACTATATGGGATTAGGGAATCATATTCAATGGCGTGTTGATGGTCTTCAAAAAAATAAAAAATATTCTGTTAAAATTAAGAATGTGATGATCAATGGAACAGCAAAAGATTATGAGTATTGGTTTAATATCACAGATTAATTTAGAGAATATTTATGATTGAATGGTTAATTAGTTTCAAGTTTTTTTCCTGGCTTATTCACTGGGATATTTTACGCTACCTGATTCATTGGAGTGAGTGGCATTGGTTTATGTTAGGCAGTGTTTTACTTGTCGCAGAAATCGCCGTGCCCGGGATGTTTTTATTATGGTGGGGACTTGCGGTAGCGGTGATTGCCGGGGTGATGAAATTGATTTTACCGATTCCTCTTTTTGTTCTTGTGTCAATTTATATTGCGATCATTCTTGTTTTAAAATAACGCATTATTCAGCCAGTTTGATTAAATGCGATAAAATTTAAGGAATAAAATGAAACATTTGATTATTTTTGCTCACCCAAATTCACAGAGTTTTAACCGCACTTTAGTGGAGGAAGTCATAAAAGCGACCCGGCAAATCGGTGTGGAAGCAGTGATTCGTGATCTGTATACATTAGATTTTAATCCGGTGTTATCTTGGTCTGAATTGAGTGCAACAATGGATGGCGTTGTGCCGGCTGAGATTAAGTTTGAGCAAAAATTGATTGCAGAAGCCGAATTAATTACCTTTATCTACCCACTTTGGTGGATGGGATTCCCGGCAATATTAAAAGGGTATTTAGATCGTGTGTTAAGTTACGGCTTTGCCTACAAAAATGAAAATGGTGCGTCTGTTGGTTTGCTGGGAAATAAAAAAGTACAGCATTTTATTACCATGGGAAATAGCATAGAAAAATATCAACAACTGGCTTTTGATAAAGCCTTGCAATCTTGTTTGGTTGATGGATTGTTTAATTTTTGCGGAATAACAGACATCCAACATGAGTTTTTTGGCAATATTCATTTATCATAAAATAAAATGCCAAAAGTGAGCCTAGTGCATCCCCATCGGGATTAATATGTGCTGTCAAAACAATATTTTTAGCAACTTTTATTTCCTTTATAATTTCTTTCGGTGTAATATTTCCTTTGTAATTTTTATTCATAAATTTTATTTTATTCCATTCTTTAATTTTTTGTTTTATCTATTTTCCAACTGAACGGATCATATATCCTCCGCCTACTTTTTTAGCTTGATTTTCCATAGCTTTTAATGTATTAGGATTGTCTGTCATATTTGACATTACAACATAGGCTGTTCTTCCGTTTACTGTTGTTTTTTTATAATAAAAATTTCCGCCAAGTTTTTTAGCTATTCCTCTTGCTGAAGCTTCTGTCGATACTGAAGCTACTTGAATGTACTTTTTGGGTCCCTGATGTTTTTTCGCATTTTCTCTAGCTCTTTTAGCCGCTTCTTCTTTAGCCTTTTTAACCGCCTCTTCTTTTGCACGTTGTCTTGCCGCTTCTGCTCTTGCCTGTGCCGCCGCCTGTTCCTTTCTTACCGCTTCTATTTGCTGCTGTTTTTTTATTTCAGCTTGTTTAGCTGCAATTTTTGCCTCTTCCTGACGTTTTTGTTCATCCGCCTTTTGCTGAGCTTTTTTTTGCATTTCTAATTTTTGAGCTTCTAATTTTGCCTGTTCTTCCTTTTTTTTAGTTTCATCTGCCACTTTTTTATCGGCTTGCTGTTTGTTAGAATTTACAGAATCCTTTTGTAAATCTACAGTTTCTGCCGGTTTAGCCTGCTCCATCTCCTTTGCAACTGTTTCATTATTATTTTCAATAACCTGATTTGGCAAAGTTAGATTATTTTTATAGTCCTTGGAATTGTAAAAGTCCTTATTTCGAACTTTCATTTCCTTTGTAACACTTTCGGTCGTAGTTACCTTTGATTTCTTGTAGCCTGTTGCAAGTACTACACCATAAGTAATAACAGCAACAATTCCAACTGCTCTCATTACTTTAAATGGATTTAATCGAAAACTCATTTTTTCTCCCTTCTTTTCCCTATTTTATTTTTGTTGAAACATCTTTTATTTATTAGATAATTGTCCAATATTTATAACTATTTCATTAAATAATTTGTTTTAATATTTTTTTAGAATTTTCTGCTGCCAGTTTCACAAAAGTTTCATATTCCATATCAGATTCGTCTGTAATTGAATCTGAAATTGAACGGATTATCAAAAATTTAACACCTAACCTTGTACAGACTTGAGCCACAGCTCCACTTTCCATATCCACACAAAG
>ERZ773070.855-NODE-855-length-20326-cov-2.950175_pt1 | contig 20326 bp, 23 predicted proteins | sample MGYA00580618_ERZ773070 | MGnify/ENA primary metagenome ERZ773070 (study PRJEB29015, sample SAMEA2738023) | human oral metagenome | biome: human oral; feature: human-associated habitat; material: dental | place: China | collected 2019 ... | reverse complement strand
GAGGCGAGAGCCTCCAAAGAATTTGCATCCATAACCTTTTGATTATCAAAGAATGCCGAATTTATACGCAAATAAATAACCTTTAGATTTTGGTATTACAACCAAAAGGTTATATCTTTGCAGTGAGATAACCGAGGTAACCACACAAGAAACCACCTCGGCGACGAACAAAGGTAACAAAAGAAATACGAAGTATGACTAGTATCCAATCACTCTCGCCCTACCAGCGCGAGAAGTACGAGAGAGACAAGGCGCTCATGGGAGACTATTACAAGCTGCGCAAGCGCTACACGACGCTACGCAGCGTGCTGGACGAGCTCAAACCCAAGTACCAGCTGCACAGTGACAACGCCTTCTATCGCATTCGCAAACGCTGGGAGGGCAAGTACGGCAAGCCCGAGGATAAGTAGGCCGCCACGATCCACCACAAAATAACTCCAGCTATGTACGTCACGACACCCACCCTCCTAGCGCTCCTACTGAGACGCTTCTTGCGCTTCTTCCCCACGCTTACAGCCGCCCTCTCTATGGGTCTTGGCATGCTCCTACTGATGGGGGATGAAGCTCCCAGCGAGACGCCCTTAACGGCTTGGCAGTGGCTCGCCATCAAAGGCCTAGGCCTCGCACTGCTGCTGGCTGGAGCCCTCGCCGCTTGGCGACTTGGCCTACTCATTGACCAGCCCAACAGCAAGCGCTAACCCCACCCCCTCACAGCTGAACCAATGGAGCAAGCACTACACGAGGAGATCCTCCAGCGGCTAGAGCGCATAGAGCGCATTAGCACGATAGCCGCCAAGAGCGTGCTTAACGTCGAGGAGGCGGCTACGATGACTGGTTACACGGTCAAGTACCTGTACCGCCTCGTCCACGAGAGAGTTATCCCTCACAGCAAGTCGGGCAATCGGCTCTACTTCGACAAGATCGAGCTAGAGCGCTGGCTACTGCGAGACCGACGCGAGACCAAGGAGGAGCGCAAGGAGGCAACAGCCAAGCGTCCCGAGGAGCGCCCGATGCGCATGCGCCCAGCAGCTCACGCAATAATCAGATAGCAAATAAGTAACACCATAAACAAGCAAGACAATGACACCAACAGCAGCCGCAGCGCCTGCAGCCTCGCCGCTCAAGCGCTTTAACGAGATCATCACCAATAAGCGCACGCAGGAATAACTCCGCAGTGTTCTCGCTCAGCGCTCCTCCTCCTTCGTCGCCAACGTCACGGCGCTCGTGTCGAGTGATACTAAGCTCCAGCAGTGCGAGCCTATGACGGTCGTCTATGCCGCGATGAAGGCGACGGCGCTAGACCTCCCCATTGACCCTAACCTCGGCTTTGCCTACGTCATCCCCTACGCCGACCGCAAGGCAGGCAAGGTCGAGGCTCAATTCCAGATGGGGTACAAGGGGTACATCCAGCTGGCCATCCGTAGCGGTCAGTTTAAGACCATCAACGTCACCGAGGTCAAGGAGGGCGAGCTTAAGAGTGTCGACATGCTGACGGGTGAGATAGCCTTCCAGCACCGCAGCGACCGAACCCAGCTGCCTACGATCGGCTACGCGGCTTATTTCGAGTTGCTTAACGGCTTCCGAAAGACGCTCTATATGACCCGGGAGGAGGTAGAGCAGCACGCCGCAAAGTACTCGCAGACCTACAGAGCCGACAAGGCCAAGGGCTGGACCTCGAGCCGCTGGTCTCAGGACTTTGACCCCATGGCCAAAAAGACGGTGCTCAAGCTCCTGATTTCTAAGTTTGCCCCTCTGTCGATCGATATGCAGCAGGCGGTCACGAGTGATCAGGGGATCTTTGACTCCCCCGACGCACAGCCTCGCTACGCAGACAATCAGCCCGAGGAGGTCGAGGCAGAGGAGGTCAACGAGACGCGCAAGCTACTCAAGGGGGCTATGGCCGCCGCTATGGGTAAGGCGTCAGATGCAGAGACAGCACAAGAGCCCGAGCAAGGAGCAGTAGCCCCAGCTGCAGCGCCCGAAGGAGTAGACCCCGAGACTGGGGAGATCAAGGAGTAAGTAAGACGCAATAGACGACACAAGACAATGGCATACGACATCATCAGACCATCCAGCCGCGAGGAGTGGCTAGAGCACCGCAAGGCGGGTATCGGCTCCAGCGAGGTAGCTACAATTCTGGGGCTCAATCCCTACGAGACGCCCTACCAGCTTTGGCGTCGCAAGCTCGGGCTAGACGAGCCCAAGGAGGAGACCTACGCCATGCGCCGCGGCCACTACTTGGAGGCGAGCGTCGCCGCCACCTGGGAGGGGGAGCTCGGGCGAGTCGTAGATAAGGACTCCGAGGGCGACTGGCTCATCATCAACAAGGAGCGCCCCTATCTGCGCGTCAGCCCCGACCGCACGTACACACTCGAGGACGGGAGTAAGGGTATCCTTGAGTGCAAGACGACCAACCTGCGTATCGACCCGCTTAACGTCCCATCCCAGTGGTTCACCCAGCTGCAGTATCAGCTCGGCGTGGCTGAGCTGGAGCGTGGGTCTATCGCATGGCTCATGGCTGGATACGAGTTCGGTTACATAGACCTGATTTTCGTCCCCGACTTCTTCGATCGACTTGTGGCAGAGGTAGATCACTTTGTCAACTACAACCTCTGGGAGAAGGTCCCCCCCGAGCTGCGCAACGTGTCGGACGTGGTGCTTAAGTACAAGACTCACGTCGCAGGAGAGACCAAGGAGGCCAACGAGAGGACCTATATGGACTGGTGCGACCTCAAGGATGTGCGAGAGGAGATAGCAGCGCTGACGGAGCGCAAAGATCAGCTGGAGGATAGACTTAAGGAGGCGTTTGGGAGTGCCGAGGCCCTTGTCTATGACGGCAGCACCCTCGCCACCTGGAAGGCGCCATCGAAGCCAACAGAGCGCATAGACACTAAGGCGCTCAAGGAGGCGCACCCCGAGCTGGTAGCCAAGTTTACCACGCAGACACTGGGCTCGCGACGCCTGCTCATCAAGTAATCAAGAAATACAACCAGCCCTCACGCCAGCCCCGACCTTAGGCTGTTTCGGACAAATTGCAGACCAACGGCGGCAAGCTGGCGGGGCGCGCTGGGAGTAGACGATGAATAACGATGAAGCCACTGAAAGTACTCTCGCTCTTTGATGGTATGAGCTGCGGGCAGATCTCGCTCCGTGAGCTTGGAGTGGAGGTAGCGACCTACTACGCAAGCGAGGTAGACAAGCACGCTATCGCTCAGACGCAGCTCAATTTTCCCGAGACTATCCAGCTCGGAGACGTAGAGCAGTGGCGGACGTGGTCTATCGACTGGGCGAGCGTAGACCTCCTGCTTGCTGGATCTCCATGCCAAGGGTTTAGCCTCGCGGGCAAAATGCTCGGACATGACGACCCACGCAGCCGCCTCTACTGGGTGTTCCTCGAGATCCTGCGCCACGTGCAGAGTACCAACCCCAGCGTCAAGTATCTCCTCGAGAACGTGCGAATGCGCCCCAGTGATGAGCAGATAATCAATGAGAGCCTGGGTATCTCCCCTGTGGTCATCAACTCCGCTCTAGTGTCGGCTCAAAATAGGGTGCGGCTGTACTGGTCCAACATACGGACAAGGGAGGACGGCCTGTTTGGCGAGGCCTATACGGACATCCCTCAGCCAGTAGATCGAGGGATAGTCCTAAGAGACATCCTTGAGGAGGAGGTAGACGACAGGTACTACATCGAGTCGGGAGCGTGGGGTCAGGACATCGCGGGCAAGAGCCGCTCCCTGCGTGTCGGAGGAGCATTATCCCCAACAGCTAAACACGCATGGGATGTGATCAAACTAGACCGATGCCTAAGACCAAAGGCACAGCAAGGTAAGTCCTCGTGCCTCACAGCTGGCGGCAACAGCGGTGGCAACCACTCCGATATGGACGTCATAGCTATCCTTGCCCCTTGGCTAGCCAAGAACTACCGAGATACATCCGACAAGGCCTGCTCTCTGATGCGATGCAGCTACAAGAGCGCAAAGTCAAACGGCATGACCGTGGTCTCTGTCGCCAAGTCTCCATGTATCCCAGCTCAGGCTCGCAACGATGGTAGTGGGCAGCCATGCAGCAGGATAGACAGAGTACTCCAGGTCAACCCCCTCCGAGAGAGCGGAGGCAGGCAGCCCTATCAGCAGAATAGGGTCTACGACTCGAGAGGCAAGTATACGGCCCTAATGACCAATTTAAGAGGCAGTGTGCTAATAGACGCATATCAGCTCCGCAGGCTAACGCCCGCTGAGTGCGCGCGTCTACAAACGATCCCCGACTGGTATCGCTGGGAGTGTAGCGACACGCAGGCCTACAAGATGCTCGGCAATGGATGGACGGTAGAGGTCATCAAGCACATCTTATCGCACATCAATGGAGGCTAGAGACGGAGATATTGTAATCCACCATGGTGAGCAGACGCCCGAGGGCTTTGTCAAGGAGCTCAACGAGGCTAGACGATATGCCCAGCTCCTCCGAGCTGAGCTAGTTGATGCTCTCAAGGCACTAGATGAGTTGGACAAGATCGTAGACAAGGCTCAGCAGCCGACGCTATTTGAGGAGGACTACCACGCTCACGCCTTTGACGCACACGGGGCTCTGTGGGACGCGCTAGAGACTATATACCGCGCCACCACTCTTGGGCATAAGGCCAACAAGCACATATTCGCCATCCTTCGCGTGTTCATGCACCGACGCTGGATGGAGCTCCGAGCGCAAAGGGAAGACAAGATACAACAAGACGAGGAAGAATAACACCATAACAAGCTGAAACACGATGAAACTAGAACAAATGACGCACCAGGACTGGAACTGCCTAATCGACAAGGCGCACGCTAACGCCGTGGCTAAAGGCTTCTACTACCTCACTCCCTCCGTTAGGGGCTGCCGAATGCTCGCTATATGCGAGCTGGCAGAGGCTGTCGAGGCCGACCGAAAAGGACGGCGCGCAGTAGTCTCCGAAGAGATTGACGACTACGTGGACGAGGCCTTCGTCACTGACTTCAATGCTCGTATCAAGGACACGGTGGAGGATGAGCTCGCCGACTTCGTCATCCGCTGCCTTGACTACATCGGGTGGCGGAGTAAAGCCTGCAACTGGGAAGAGATAGAGATCTCATTCGATTCCCTACCCCAGGAGGAGTGGAGAGCAGTGGAAGGCCTTACGGAAATGGCATACTACGCCACCGAACGCATTTTTGCGTCCGTGCCTTATGCACTAGAACTCGTCCTCTCATACTGTCAGTTCGCAGGTATAGACATCATGCGCCACGTCGAGCTCAAGATGCGCTACAACGAGCTGCGCCCCCGCCTGCACAGCAAAAAATACTAGATATGGAAGAGAAGAAAGCAACACCAGCGCCCCAGAAGATGCCAAGCGTCGAGACTACCCACGAGGAGGCTATCACTACACCTTTGCGGGTGACCGAGACGAACTAATTCAGGTGGCGATCCCAGCGCTTCATCAACACTAACCACATGCCGTCCCGCTCGCACTCATGCAGTGTCGCACCCCTACCCTAAGTCAGCAGGGAGTGTGGGAAAAGGCGTGACGGCTTACTTCAAACCTCTACAAACAGCAATAAAAGGATGAGTAATTCAGAGTTCAGCTGGAAGACAGCTATAGATAAGATGACCGTCATTCACCAGAACGCCGTAAACAAAGGGTTCTATGATGAGGAGCTACCTCCCACTCACTATATGGGTATGATCTACTCAGAGATGGGCGAGGTTATCAACGCACATCGAAGCGACAAGCGCAAGGAGGTGGATATAGAGTTCATCGTAGACAGAATAGACGACGAAGAGTTTAAGAAGCTCTTCGAGGAAAAGGTCAAGGGTAGCTTCCGTGAAGAGATGGCCGACCTATTCATCAGGTCTTTGGACTTTGTTGCATATGGGTCAAAGAAGAAGGGGGTGGAGATCTCGCACCATCATGCATCTCTAGCGGAAAGAAAGGTAAGAGAGATCATTAAGGGGTTAAATCCAGATGGGATAGAAACCCTAACGGTGCCATCTCAAATCGACACAACAATAGCCGTGTCGTCTGCAGTTAGGCTCGAGTTTGGTGCAGTAGTGGCTGCACTAGCTATAGCATCAATGACAAAGCTTATCGCAGAGGTACATGGCGTAGACCTCCTCAAGTACGTCGAGGCTAAGATGCGATATAACGAGCTCCGCCCCCGCCTGCACGGAAAGAAGTACTAACGCACACAGCTATGGAAAAGAAGAAAACAACCCCAGCTCCCCAGCAGGCGCACAGCGTCGAGGAGAGCGCCACAAGATGCCTCAAGAAAGCACGCAGCTGGCTAATGGAGGTTCAGGCGGAGATCAACAGAGCAGACGCCCTCCTCACACCTGCGAGCACTTGTATACTCCCCATCGAGGAGCTGCACAAGGTGAGCTGCCAGCTACACCACCTGCTGGCATCGATGGACCGCAGCTTGTCCTACGCTGGCTTTTACTGCGAGACGGCCATGTACGATACGAGCCTAGCTCTCGACGCCAGCAAGTGTCGCTACACGAGACCCGCAGTCGGAGCCGTGAGAGGAGATAAGTCACATCAGTGATATGAGCGACGAGACCAAGCTAAATCTCGCAGAGCTGAGCAATAGCCAGCTCGCTATGCGCTACAACTTCTACCGCCACCAGCGCAGCGTGGCGGCTGAGCGCTGCAGCCGATGCCGATCCAGCTACCAGCCCAAAAGAGACTGGGCAGCCGCCGACGAAAAGCTCAAGGCCATAGCCGCGGAGCTGCGTACTCGCGGCATCGACCCCGAACAGTAACATCACCAACCAATAAACAACGTAACAAGCTATGAACAAGCTATTCACAGTCAAGGTCCGCTACATGAGCGCCAAGAACATCAAGAGGGTCACAGAGGGCTACCTCGTAGCCGCGGAAAACATGACGCTCGCAGAGGCAATCGCGGTTCGCCGCGTGGAACTAAGTCGCCCCGTCATAGGCGCACCTGAGGTCGTAAGCCTCAAGGAGGAAAACGATGCGGAGTACCTCGATCAGATCCCCGCAGATGAAGTCCATGAGGACCTCCAGTACCCCATCTATGCAGCTAAGCTCTACAACAGCAAGGCCTTCATCCGAGCCATTGGCATAGAGGAGGCATTCACCGCAATGAGAGGGTTGCAGAAGTACGAAAACGATAGCGCCGTGTCGCTCTCCAAGACTAATCTGCTGGGCTTCTTGACCATGCAGGGAGAGGAGCTGGACGCCTTCAAAAAAGACCTAGGCTCAGGGCTCCTATACGAGGGGAGCGCAGGGGCTTATACGCGATAGTTAGCAACCAAAAAAGACAACAAACATCATGGCACAGACAATCTCAGGGACGATCGAAGAAGTGCTCGAAGTAAAGCAGGGTACTAGCAAGTCGGGCAATGCTTGGCAAAAGCAGGTATTCGCCATCACCACGGGCGGCATGTACCCAGATACCATCGCCTTCGAGCTCTTCGGCGACCGGGTCGGACAGTTCGCCCACCTGCTCCACAAGGATAACATCGTCACGGTCGAGTACCGCATCAAGTCGCAGCGGTGGCCAAACCAAAAAACGGGAGAGGTGAGCTATTTCACCGCGCTCCCGGTGCTCAACATGTACCCAGCTATCGCCGCACAGCAGCAGGGGCAACCCATGGCGCAGCCTCAGCAGCCCTACCAGCAGCCAGCGCCACAAGCCTACCAGCAGCCAGCAGCGGCGCCAGCAACAGCTCCAGCGGCAGCACCAGCAGCTGCCCCTGAACTCCCCTTCTAACGCCCTAAATCTGAGACAATGATCACCCTCAGACCAAACCAATCAGAGGCTATAGACCAGGCGGTGCGCTACCTGCGCACCCCTGGGGCTAAGCCCGCCCTAATCGTCCTCCCCACGGCGTGGGGCAAGAGCATTCTGACGGCCTTTGTGGCCAAGCAGCTCGGGGAAAAACTGCTTGTCCTGCAGCCATCTAAGGAGCTCCTCGAACAGAACTACCAGAAGTACCTCGATCTTGCTGGCGACGACCCTATGCTATCCGTCGGCGTCTACTCCGCCAGCTACGGAAGCAAGACGATAGGGCAAGTCACCTACGCCACGATTGGCAGCATCAAAAGCCTAGGGGAGGAGTTCCGCCGACAAGGCTTTACGCGCCTGCTCATCGACGAGGCGCACCTCTATCCCCGCGAGTCAGACAGCATGCTGGGTCGCTTCCTCAAGGACAGCAAGATAACGAGCATCTTAGGCATCACGGCCACCCCAATCAAGCTGCAAAATTACCGCTCCCTCACTGGCGACACCTACTCCAAGCTCGTAATGCTCACCAGCCGCACGCGCACTGCGCCGCTCTTCCGGGACATCATTCACGTAGCGCAGGTGGACGAAATGGTACGCCTGGGCTACTGGTCGACGCTCGTCTATGAGGCGCAGGACTTTGACCACAGCTTGCTGCGCTACAACAGCTCTCGCTCAGAGTTCACGGACGCCTCTATCCTAGCCGCGCACGTGGCCGCTGGAGGCGTTCGCTCCGTCACTGACGCGCTGGCTGCACACCCCGAGCGCAAGCACGTCCTGATCTTCGTCCACTCCGTCGCGGAGGCGCGCGAGCTCGCCGAGTCCACGCCTAACGCTGGCGTCATCTACGGCGACCAAGACAAGCAGGAGCGCGCCGAGACCATCGCCCGATTTAGGGCTGGAGAGCTGCGCGTCATCTACAACGTACGGGTACTCTCGACGGGCTTTGATTACACTGGGATAGACTGCATTATCCTAGGTATCTCCACGGCCTCAATAGCCCTCTACTATCAGATTGTCGGCCGTGGCACGCGTATTCACCCCGACAAAAAGGACTGCCTCATCGTAGACCTAGGCGGCAACTTCGAGCGCTTCGGGCGCGTCGAGGATCTACGCTGGGAGATTGGGCGTCAGTGGCGGCTCTTCGGTTCGGGCGGTCGCCTACTCTCGGGCATCCCCATGCATGAGATCGGTCTATACACCAGAGACGACGTGGCGCGTGTGGAGCAGGAGGCAGCTGCCATAGAGCAAGACCCAACGCTGCGCCCCATGCCCTGGGGTAAGCACGCAGGCACGCCCATCCGAGAGCTCCCGCTGCACTACCGCCGTTGGCTGCTGGCCAACCTCGATTTCAGCGCCCCGCGCAATCGTCCGCTCCTCGCCTCCATCAACGCATCGCTAGCCTCTGAGCTGGCCGCCACCAACTAACAAGATTATTACAGCTATGTCCTCAAATATCAATGCCCCAGTGGATTATATCAGCCACGACGTAGGTATGCGCAACCACCGAAAGGTGCGGGTGCTTCGTCAAAAATTCGGCCACATGGGCTATGCCGTGTGGTGCTACCTCCTTGAGACGCTAGCAGGAAAAGAGGGCTTCGCAGTACCATTCGACGAGGTCGAGCAAGAGATCCTAGCCGTGGACTTCGGCGTCGAGGTACAAGAGCTACGTGACGTCGTGGAGACCTGCGTGCGCCTGCGAATGCTCACACTCAAGGACGGACTACTACGCTCCGATACCTTGATCGATCGACTATGTATCGTCCTCGAAGCTAGGCAGAAAAAGGTGGAATCGGGGAAGCTAGGGGCAGAGCGCAGATGGGGTGGCAATAGCACCGCTATAGCACCGCTATGCGACCCTAATAGCACCGCTATAACACCGCTATCCAATCCTAATAGCACTGCTATAGCACCGCTATGCGACCCTAATAGCACCCTAATGGCACCAGATGGCAAAGTAAAGTATAGTAAAGTAAAGAATAACTCCTCCTCCTCCTCCGCGTGTGTGCATGAGCGTGAGCGTGTGTGTGAGCGCGTACGTGAGGCGTGGGACGCGGCGCTGGGGGGCAAGCTGACGAAGCTCAAGTCGCTTACCCGAAACAGGACGGAGCTCGTCGAGAATGCGCTCCTGGAGATAGAGCCCGACGTCAGCAAGTGGGGAGACCTCGCCGAGGAGCTGTTCGCGAGGGTCGGGGAGTCGAGCTTCCTCCTCGACAAGGGCAAGGGCTGGATGCCGAGCTTCGAGTGGGTGTTTGAGTCCGCCGAGCGCGTGCAGCAGATCCTCGAGGGGCAGTATGCAGAGAGCTACGGACCAGCACAGCCCAAGGGGGCGAAGAGGCAGGCACCGCAGGCTCGAGGAGGAGTCCCCGTCTACCGAGACGCCGACCACTGGAGCGAGGAGCACCGACGTGGCAAGACCTTCGACCAGCTCACCGAGCGGGAGCAAGACCTACTGCGCCAGCTAAACCCGGGTAAGTACCCCCCTAAGGAGGAGGCGAAATGAAGATCCCCGAATTTGTCCATGCCCTGCCCCCTCGCCGTATCACCCGATACGCCTCCGAGCTGGGGGATAGCCTACAGGTAATTGTGCTCTCGTGGATGCTGCAAAAGGGGGTGCAGGCAGTACCGGGCTTTACCCTCGACGAGTATTGCCTCAGCGCCTACGACGTGGCACTAGCGTGGCTGCTGGGCACGCCCCACCCCGCAATCTCCGACCACCTCAAGGGTCTGTACATCATGGGCGGGGCAGGCAGCGGCAAGACGACGCTGGTCCGCCTGCTGCGCATTATGGCGGCTGGGCTTGGCGTCGAGCGCCCGTTTTTCGACGCTGAAAATCAGCGGTACGCATACCGCCCGCTCCTCTGGTCCTGCGAGCAGCACGCCATAGCCACGGCACAGCACTACGCCGAGACAGGCGAGTACCAAGGCTTGCATTATCCTGTCCTGCACATTGGCGACCTCGGAGCAGAGCCCGAGGAGACGCTGCACTGGGGGACGCGCACCAAGCCACTGTCCGACCTCATCTGCATGCGCAGCGATCAGGGCTACTACGATGCCCCTATGATCATCACCAGCAATTATCACCCCGAGGACCTGCGCCCCCGCTACGGCGACCGCTGCGTCAGCCGCCTACTAGGTGACTGCATCCTCATCGAGCTAGGAGGGCGAGACAGACGTCAAGCATAGCAATAGCCCTGTGAGGCACAGAATACCCCCTAGAATCAATTTTATTGCCTCGGTGGTACTCGTGTATGGGTAATTGCTTTTTAATCAATTCTAGGGCTGTTTCTGAGCCTCGGACGATTTCAGCAGACCCAAAACGGCCCCGACTCCAATTCCGACGAATGAAAAATAACCCCAACCCAACCAAGGCCAAGAAGGCCACCAAGCCCGCCAAGCCCAAGCGCGAACCTAAGCCTAAGCCCCCCAGCTGGGAGGAGCGTCCCGACGACCCCTTCGTCCAGCTCTGCGAGGAGGAGCTTGGATTGCCTTGCGTCGTGGAGTACCGCTTCCACCCGACGCGCCGCTGGCGCTTTGACTACGCGCTGCCCAGCGAAATGATCGCCGTAGAGCAGGAGGGCGGCGTCTGGAGCGGAGGACGCCACATCACGCCTAAAGGCTTTCTCGCTGATATGGAGAAATATAACGCCGCCACTGTGTGCGGCTGGCGTGTCCTGCGCCTCACCCCCGCAGAGCTCTGCAGTCAAGAGGCCGTCGAGCTCATCCGCTCCGTTATCCACGGGTACTCCTTCGGCGGGATGATTGATATATAATCACTCGGGATATTTCGCTATCTTTGTGGTGATTAAATATCAATCACACGAAGATATGAGCGCGAAGAAGACAACCAAGACGAAGCCCCTAGCGGTCAAGGGGGCAGCCCGTACGGCCGAGCGCAAGGAGATGCTGCTGGCCGCCCTCGATGAGAGCCGCGGGATTATCTCCGTGGCCTGCAGAGCTACGTCCATCCACAGAGATAGCTACTACGATTGGCTCGAAAAGGATGAGGAGTTTGCTCGACGAGTGCACGAGATCCAGCAGGCGCAGCTTGACTTTGTCGAGAGCAAGCTCCTGCAGCGCATTGACGCTGGCGATACCGTCGCCGCCATCTTCTACCTCAAAACCCGAGGCAAGGAGCGCGGCTATACGGAGCGCACGGAGCTCACGGGTGCAGGAGGCAAGGCGCTCGTCCCTGAGATCAAAATCGAGGTAGTCGATGCCCAAACTGCAGACGAATAAAATCTACCGCACCCTAAGCGATGCCCTGGGCGCTGGCCACACTGTAGTCAGCGCTCAGGGCTCGTCGCGCTCTGGCAAGACCTACAACATCCTCATTTGGCTAATCGTCTACGTCCTAGAGCATTCAGCAATATGTCTATCCATAGTCCGCGGCACGCTGCCTGCGCTCAAGGGCTCGGCCCTCGTCGACTTCAAAGAGATCCTGCGGGCTATGGAGATCTACGACGACAAGGCCTTCAATAAGACAGACCTCGTCTACACGCTGCCTAACGGCTCGACGGTGGACTTTTTCTCGACCGACAGCGAGCAAAAGCTGCGCGGACGAAAGCGACACATCCTGTTTGTCAACGAGGCAAATGAGCTCTCAGAGCTCGAGTGGGAGCAGCTCCGCATGCGCACAAGCCTCTTCGCTGTCATCGACTACAACCCCTCGTTCAGCGACGACCACTGGATATGCGCCCTGAACAAGGATCCCAAGACCTACCACTTCATCACGACTTTCCGCGATAACCCATTTTTGCCTCAGACGATTGTCGATAACCTCCTCTCCCTCCGAGAGAAAAACCCCTCGCTATGGCGTATCTACGGCGAAGGCCAGCAGTCGCAGGTGGAGGGGATCGTCTTCCCGTCTTACGAGGTCGTCGATGCTATCCCACAGGGGTTGCGCCACCATCGTATCGGGCTTGACTTCGGCTTTACCAACGACCCGACCGCGGCTATCCGCGTCTCGTTTGCAGCCGACGCGCTCTACCTCGATGAGCTGATCTACCAGCCTGGGTTATTTGCCGTGGACATCGCTCGTATCATCAAGCAGGAGGCGGGTAGGATGCGCGTTATCGCCGACAGCGCCGAGCCTCGCACAATCGCTGAGCTGCAGCGCCTCGGCCTAGACGTCCACCCCGTGAGCAAGGGCAAGGACTCCGTCAACGCGGGGATAGCCAAGATGCAGGTCATGCGCCTCTACGTCACCCGCCGCAGTGTCAACCTCATCAAGGAGCTGCGCAACTACACTTGGCGACAGCGCGCCGACGGCAAGTGGCTGGACGAGCCTATCGACGCCTTCAATCACGCCATCGACGCCGCCCGATACGTGGTCCTCTCCGAGCTGATGGACAAGCGACCGCGTGCTCACATCAACCGACGCAAGCTGGCGGCAATGGCTTACTAGCAACCCAAAACCAAGACCCCAAATATGACCACACCAACAAGCGACCGAAGCCCCGAGGAGAAGACCGCAGACGCCCTCCTAGAGCGTAGCAAGCCCTTTGTGCTCGGTGACAAGACGTACGAGCTAGCACCCCCGACGCTGGCGACGCTTATCCTCGTAAGTGAGGAGCTGGCCAAGCTGCCCTCAGAGCTATTTGATTTTGACGAGAAGACCGACAGCCCAGTCGTCATCCCCCTGCGTACGGCGCGACACGCCCACGGCTTGAGCCGAGCACTAGCGCGCATCATCGTGGGGGCTCGTCCCAAGCTCTCCCCTTGGCAGCGCGTCCAGCGGGTGGCGCACTCGATTTGCCCTTGGCTGGTCTCGGCGCCAGACGTCGTAGAGCGCCTAGCGATCGAGATTGAGCGCAGCACGTCTATCCAATCCTTGGCTCTCTCTTTCGTAGGGCTAACTCACAGGTTGGAGGTGCATGATTTTTTCTCCTTTACCACTTTCCTGAGCGCCCTGCGCGTGACCAAGCCCACGAGGAGAGTGGAGACCAAAGCGACAGTCCCTGGGCGCTCCTAGCCGCTGCCTCTAAGTACCTCGGGGTAGCTCCCGAGCACTGCCTCTGGGACATGAGCTATCAAAACCTGCTGCTCTACAGCGCAACGGCTCCAAGCTACCAGAGTGGCGGCAAAAAGGATGACGAGACGATCGACGCCGCGAAGCTCACAGATGAGGACCTCAAAAAACTACTGATATGACCAACCTCGCAGACGGGGACGCAAGCCTTGACTTTCGGATAACCCTCGACGACACAGACGCGCGCCGCAGGGCGCAGGCCTTCCGCGCTGAGCTGGAGGGCATAGGCGCCACGGCCTCAAGCAGCGCTAAGCAGATGGACAGCTCCTTCGCCCGCCTCGGCGCTACACTTGCCGCAACCTTCGGCACGACCGCGATCCTCGGCTTTGCGCGCAGCGTGCTGACCGTGCGCGCCGAAATGCAGGGACTAGAGGCGTCCTTGAGCGCCTTGACTGGCTCAGGGGAGAGAGGGCGCAAGATGCTCGAGGAGCTTACGGCATTCGGGGCGTCTACGCCTATGGAGCTCCCGGGGCTCGCTAGAGCAGCCCAGACGATGCTCTCCTTCGGCGTCGCTGGCGACCGTGTCGTGCCTATCATTAAGCAGATGGGCGACATATCGGGAGGCTCGGGCGAAAAGCTCCAGTCCCTCGCCCTTGCCTTCGGGCAGATGTCTGCCGCTGGGCGTCTGATGGGGCAGGACCTCAATCAGATGATCGGCGCAGGCTTTAATCCCTTGCTCGAGATCTCGCGTACCTCTGGGCGCTCTATGGCTGAGCTCAAGGAGGCTATGGAGCAAGGTGCGGTGAGCATAGATGAGGTCATGGAGGCCTTCCGCAGCGCTACGAGCGAGGGCGGGCTATTTTTCCGCAACCTCGACATCCAAAGTAAGACCCTCAAGGGAGCGCTCGGTGAGCTCAGCGACGCGTACACGGCTATGCTCAACTCCATAGGGGAGAGGAGCGAGGACCTCCTCAAAGAGGGCATAGGGACAGCTACATACCTCATCAAGCACTACGAGGAGATCGGCAAGGTGCTCCTCTCTGTTGCCGCCACGTGGGGGACGTACAAGGCGGCCGTGCTTGCCGCTGCCGCTGCTCAGCGCGTTGCAGACTGGGTCAAGACGACTAAGCACATCCTTGCCGCCACGACAATGCTCACCCGAGCGACGCGGGCACAGATCATCTTCAACACGGCCGTGAGCGCTAACCCCTATGCAGCGGCGGCTGCGCTTATAGTTGGCGTAGCGACGGCTCTCTATGCCTTTGTCGGGGCAGCGGACAAGGCCACGGAGGCTCAGCGAGCTCTGTCCGAGGTGGACAAGACGACGTCCGACGAGCTTGCCAAGCAGAGCGCCTCCGTCAAGAGCCTAAGCGCAGCCCTCAAGGACAATAGCCTGAGCCTTGACGTCCGACGCGCTGCGCTCGCTAAGCTGCAGCAAATCGTGCCCGACTACAATGCCCAGCTCACCAACGAGGGGCGCATACTGCGCGACAACAAGGACGCCCTCGACGACTACCTCAAGGGGCTAGAGCGCCAGATACGACTCAAGGCCGTAGAGGACAAGCTCGTCGACCTCGAGAAGAAGAAGCTGGACCAGCAGGGAGCCGTAGACAAGGCAAAGCACAATGTCGTGGAGGCTCGCCGCAAGCGTAGCACGACGTACAACGGAGGCGGCGGGCTAGGGGAGGCTATCGTTGCCTACAAGGCCGAGGCAGGCCTAGTCGAGGCCGAGGCCCAGCTAAAGCAGCTGGAGGACGCGGCCAAGGAGCTCTCCAAGATGCAGGCCGACCTGCTAAGCTACGTAGACACACCAGCGAAGGGCAACGGACGCAGCCTATCCGATGAGCTCGAGGCGCACAATAAAAAGCTCGAGGCGGCACAGCGTAGACGCTCCGAACTCCTGCGCGGAGACAAGGCCGCCACGGAGGGGAAGGACTACCTAGAGGCCCTCAAGTCGACGGAAAAGGAAATCAAGGATGAGCAGGAGGCAATACGCACGCTAAGGGGCGATGACAAGGGGCGGGCGAAGGCTGTAGCGCAAGCCTCGAGCGAGGCCGAGCAGAAGCGCCTCGCACGAGCCCGCGCCGCCATCGCACTACGTCAGCAGGAGGAGCAGAGCGCCGAGGCAGAGCGCCAGCTGCTATTGCGTCAGCAGGAGGAGCGTCTAGCCCTTATGGCCGAGGGATGGGAGCGCGAGGAGGCAGCCCTCAAGCTCTCCGCAGACAAGCGTGCCGCAGCCTACAGAGCCCTCGAGCGCCAGCTGGTGCAGGAGGAGCGAGCCGCAGCCGAAAAACGCTGGGCCTTGCGGGAGGCTGGGGCTAAGAGCAAGGCCGAGCCCTTCGACCCAACGAGTATAGGCGTCGCGCAGTTGGGCCAGTCCGCCCAGCGACAGCTCGCCGAGCAGCGCCGCATACTACAAGCCCAGGAGCTCGCCGAGCAGCGCGACTACCTACGCAAGCTCCTAGAGGGCGCGGAGAGCTACGAGCAGCAGCGCCTCCGTATAAGGGAGGACTACAATAGGCGCATCGAGGCGCTATACGTGCACGATGACGCGGGGCGTCGCGTGACCTACCGCAAGGGCGTCACTGCCGACAACGAGGCAGAGCTCAAGCGATCGTCCGACGAGGCCCTCCGCGCTCTTGACCTTACCTTCGCGCAGCGCTCGGACGCCTTCCGCACGTGGATGGAGCGCCTTGCGGATATGTCTATTGATCAGCTGATGGGCGCACTCAAGGAGGCGCGCACGCAGCTCGCGCTCTTGCAGCTGCAGCCAGTTACGAGCCCAGGGGCTAAGCTGGCCGAAGCCCACAGCCGAGTGTCCCAGCTCGAGGAGGCTATCCGCAAGGCTCAGACCAAGCTCGACGCAGCCCCTGGGCAGCGCAGCCTCAAGGACTGGAAGACCCTCGGGGACGCCCTTGGGCAGAGCGCCGCGACCTTCCGCGAGCTCGGGGAGGCAGTCGGAGGCGTTGCTGGCGAGGTGCTCAGCGCTGTAGGGTCGATCAGTAGTACCACCACTAGCGCCGTGAGCGCGCTCCTCCAGCTGGTGCAGGGCAGCTCTAGCGCTATGACGGCCTCGGCTAACGCGGCCGCTGGGGCGGTCAAGACAGTAGAGCGGGCGAGCCTTGCCCTATCCGTTCTGTCGGCTGCTCTTAGCCTAGGGCAGACGATCGCGTCGCTCTTTAATGGCGACAAGTCCAGAGACAAGGAAATCAAGGTGCTAGAGGGGCGCATACAGTCGCTCCAGTGGCAGCTAGACCACGCGGGCACCGTGCGTATGGAGCGTCAGATCAACTCCGTAGAGGTGTTACGTCAAGCCATTGCGGAGGCGGAGGCTGGGCTAGGTCGGGCTAATCTAGGGCTTGGATTTGCCAACTACTTCCGCCGACAGGAGCAGCTGGCCGGGCGAGCAGGCAAAACGATAGCTCGCTACTACGAGTCAGTGAGCTACTCCGCCAACAAGGTAATAGGCGCGCAGCGCTACGCCGAGGCTCGCAGGCAGCTCGAGATTATGGCTCAGCAGCAGCTCGCGCTGCGCCAGCAGGTGAGTGCTGAGCGAGGCAAGAAAAAGAGCGACGGAGGCCGTATCGAGGAGTGGCAGCGCAAGATCGCCGAGCTCGGAGAGAAGCAGGCGGAAGTCATCAATAAGCTGACCGAGGAGGTGCTGGGTGGCGACTGGTCTAAGCTCTCCAGTGAGCTGGGCGACTCGCTTAGTGAGGCCTTCGCCCGAGGCGAGAGTGCCGCTGAGGCCTTCAATGGCAAGGTCGGCGACATCCTCCGCTCCATGGTACGTCGACAGCTGACGGCGCAGCTCATCGAGCAGCCTATGCTCGCTCTCTTTGACAAGTACAAGGCACGTTTCACCGCCGCTCAGTTCGATCCCGCGGCCATCACTGCTATGACGGGGCAGCTGGCCGCCGACCTCAAGGGCTTAGGGGAGCGCGTAGTGCCTGCCTACACGGCCGCTATGCGGCAGGTGGAGTCGCAGCTTACTGAGAGCCTCGGAGCCGCTAGCGTGGATCGCAGCGCTAGCCGCAGAGGCATAGCCGCCGCCTCTCAGGACTCCGTCGACGAGAATAACGGCCTGCTCCGCTCTATGCAGGGCTTGGCTAGCGAAATGCGCAGCGACCTCTCCGCCATGCGCACGACCGCCTCCGAGCAGCTGAGACACCTAGCCAGCATTGCCGAGCATACGGCGCACCTTGGCGCGATGCGCGAGGAGCTGCGTAGCGTGTCTCGCTCGGTCGCCGATCTCGAGACGCGCGGCGTCAAGATACGCCCCTAGGTGATGAAAACAAGAATTATTAACAAATTATCACAGCAATCCATGCCTATTGATGACATCCTCTCCCTACCCCCCGAAGAGGCGGTAGCCGCTCTATCCTCTGCGCCTAGATCGCTCCCCGAGTGGGCGGAGCTGGCCAAGGCTTACGACCCCAAAAAGCACGCCATACTGGACAAGGGGAAGTATCCCGATGTTGTGACAGAGGCGGGGCGTATTGAGGCGGTGACTCGTGTCGTGATCCCCTTCCAAAAGTTGGCCGTATCACGCACGGCGGAGCTTTGCTTTGCAATCCCCATGGAAAAATCATTCGAGGGCGATCACAGCAAGCACGAGGAGGCGCAGAAGCTCATCACTCGCCTGTGGGAGTCGCTCCGCATGGATGCTCTGTACCTCGAGCGTGCACGTCAGCTCTTTGCGTCCTGCGAGATAGTTACGATGTGGCACGCCGTGGACAAGCCTACTCGTGCTTATGGCTTTGCGAGCCCCGTAACGCTGCGCCAGCGCACCTTTAGCCCGATGTCCGGGCACCGTATCTACCCGCGCTTCGATCCGTGGGGAGATATGGAGGCTATCAGCGTTGCCTACCGCTCCTCTGGCGTCGACTACTTCGAAACGCTCACGGACAAGGAGCGCATCGTTTGGCGCATGGATGGCAAGCAGTGGCAGCTAGAGGTGCGTCAAAGTCACACCTTGGGTAAGATCCCCGCCGTCTACGCGAGCCGACCTGCCCCCATTTGGGAGGATGCGAGCTCTACTGTAGAGGAGCTCGAGTGGGCGCTTAGCCGCAACGGCAACTACCTGCGTCGCAATGCTAAGCCTCTTCTGGTCGTCATGCACGACGCCGAGGCTGGCGACCCAGACGACAATACCACTCACGGGCAGGCTCCTGGGGGCGCTCCCAGTTACGGCGGAGGCTCTACAAGTTACGGAGGGGGCTCTACTGGCTACGGCGGGGGCGCTGAGAAAGACTACGAGGGGGATAGCAACGCGGAATTTCGGACTATCTACGAGCTACCCAAGGGCTCGGAAATGCGCTACGTCACCTGGGACGGCGCTCCCGAGGTCCTGAAATTCCACTATCAAACGCTCCGCAGCCTGTTCTTCGACTCACTCCAGCTGCCCGACTGGTCGCACTCGGTGATGAAGTCTACGCCCATGAGTGGCGAGGCACGCAAGCAGCTGTATATCGACGCTCAGCTCAAGGTGCGCGATGAGGCAGGTGCTCTAGAGGTCTTTGCCCTCAGAGAGCTCAGCGTGCTGCGCTCGTTCGCAGCGATCCTCCGCCCCGACCTTGCCGAGGCGCTGGAGGAGATGAGTGTGCGCGTGCGCGTGCAGCCCTTTGAGCTCGGCGACGAGAAGGAGACGATACAAAACCTAAGCCAGGCGCGCGCCGCAGGTCTTGTCTCTCAGCGTGAGGCAATAGCTTACCTAGGGTGGACGAGCGACCCCGAGGCAACACTAGAGGCCCTGAGGGAGGAGGCTGCACTCTCGGCTGGGGAGCAGACGCTATAACCAGATATCTCAAACACTATGACTATAACGATAAAGCGCACCTCTCAGCCTGACCTCGTCGTCACTCCAGAGGCCTCCAGCTACCGCTACCGCAAAATAGCTGGAGAGCACGCTGTACACCTGTCTTTTGTACTAGACCGGTACGAGGAGCTGCCACTTGACTCTCATCTTGACTATCAGGGGCAGCGATACCGCCTATGGCGTTTCCCCGAGGTGACCAAGGTAAACGAGCAGCACTGGCGCTATACGCTGACGATGGAGCCCCCTCAGGGGTTGCTCTCGTCGGTGCTCATGAAGCACCGCACGGACGGCCGCACGGTCTTCCCTCTGACGGCTAGCCCTCGTGAGCACTTGCGCATGCTGGTCGACGCAGCTAATGCAGCTCTGCCAGAGGGCGCCGAGCAGTTTAGTATCGCCGCCTGCGTCGATGCTGAGCCACGCCTCATCCAGTGGAGGCAGCACGACCTACAGAGCGCCTTGCAGCTGCTCTCGGAGACCTTCGCCACGGAGTGGGCTGTGGAGGGGACGTCCGTAACGCTCGGGCGCCTTGAGCTCGGTAAGGACGACCCAATGCAACTGTCCTATGGTAAGGGCAACGGGCTACGCTCGGGCGTCAAGCGTCAGAGCGCGGAGGGCTACACTGCCCCTAAGCGTCTGTATGTTAGTGGCGGTGACCGCAACATCGTCCACGCGCGCTATGGCGCTAAGTCGCTAGGGCTCGTCCGTGGCTTGATCTTCCGCTGGGATGGGGCTAAGTTTGAGGGCGAGGCTGGCTTTTCTGCGGCCTCTGCTAAGACCTAC
>ERZ773070.853-NODE-853-length-20332-cov-7.927504_pt1 | contig 20332 bp, 23 predicted proteins | sample MGYA00580618_ERZ773070 | MGnify/ENA primary metagenome ERZ773070 (study PRJEB29015, sample SAMEA2738023) | human oral metagenome | biome: human oral; feature: human-associated habitat; material: dental | place: China | collected 2019 ... | reverse complement strand
CGCGAGTCGACGCGACCCTAGGTATACCTAGGGTTAGGAGCGTAGCTCCTAACCCTTTCTTTGACTTACTGGTCCGTTGGGAATACACGGTGGTGCCCAAGCATCGGTTCCGGAAGTTTGCCGTAGTCTCAGACCTGCAGCGATATGACCAGATGGTGGCTGAGCGTGGGGAGACGAGCGTGTGGTTCAAGCCATCCGGCACTGGTCTGGACGTGACCGACGAAGCGAGCTTCGCCCTGGTTGAGTTCAGTGTGAATGGTAGCCCGGTCTCAATTGAGCGCACCACCGCTACACACAGTCAGATTTACACGGTTGACATCGGTGAGGATATCGTCACCGCTCAGCAACCCGTGGTTATGTCGTTCACGTATCGGTCGCGGCTACGACGGGATGGGCACATGGTTCATTTCGACGTCGACCGCCCGACGAAGGGGTTTGAGCTGGAACTGAACTACCAGGACGCTGGAATAGCCAAGATGAAACTGGTGGACTTCATCTCAAGCACCCGGCGTGCTCGGGTGAGCGAGGCTCCAGACGTTGCCGGGGTGAAGAAATACACCATGAGCTACGACGGCTGGGTGCTGCCGCGGGCTGGTGTGGCGTTTGTGTGGATCTTGGAGGATGAGAGCCTAGACGAGTCAGTTCAAGCGCACGAAACACAAGAGAGCGCGGTACAGACCGCTGGCAAGAAGCGGGGACGAGAGAACGGAAGCGCCCGCTTAGCCAAGACGGCCTAGCGGGCGCCGTTCACCGACACCAAGAGATGGGTCAGCGCCGTTTAGTAATCACTCGCCACCCATGAGCCGTCACCTCCCTCACTGTTTCGTCGGGACTCTTGCCATCACGCCACAAGGTCATGATGCGGCCGGTCAGCAGCCACCCATGGTGGTCTCCTTTCGTCGACGGTCCTAACAGGATACATCGTCGCAGGACTTATCGTCTCTGGATACTCCGTCTTTGGGCGACTGGGATTGGCAGGTGCCCAATCCTGCGCGGAAGCCGCCCCTATCACCCATGACCGGGGCCTTTGGCAACCGCGTTCGTGCCACCCGGGAGGCGAAGGGGCTCAGCCAGGAGAGCTTGGCCGAACGAGCAGGACTGCATTGGACCTACATCGGGCAGGTCGAGCGTGGGCAGCGCAACCTCAGCCTCCACAACATCTTGAAGATCGCCGGCGGCCTCGGCGTGGATGCTGGGGAGTTGGTGCGGGGGTTGGTGATGGAAGGGCAGCTCGACGGCCCACATCACTGATGCTCGTGACAATCCGCACGGGTTCTGTTTAGTGAAATTACGTGTTGCGCACTAACCTTATCTTGTGGATACTGAGTCCTTCCCCAAAAAGTCGTCATCCGGAACCGATCCGGAAAAAACTGAAGTGCCAAGCATGCCGTATGCTGATAATGCCCGCGGGATTATGAGCCCTGAACTGCTCAAGGGCGTGTGCACGCCGATTGAACTACCGCCTTCTGGTTTTGCCAAGATCTTGCCTTCTAATGAGCTTTCGCAAGCTCTCAAGGGGATTGCGGAAAAAGGCTTGCAATCGTTTGATCCTGGAGTCTTTAAGATGCAAGCCGGCGCCTTGGAGGCTATGCAGAATGTACTTAGGGATCAATCCAGTAAGTTTGCTAAATTGATTCAGAACGCCCTTCTGCCAGTTCTGCCCGATATCTCGGAAATTACGCGACAGTTTGTTGGGCGACAGAGCGTTTGGCTGAGAGCTTTTGAAGGTTTGGATTGGCAGGGTTTGACGGGGGCGCAGCTTCCCGAAAACCTGTGCAGACTGAAGGATTTTACCTTCTCGGAAATACAGCAGGTTATCTTTTGTGATGGGATTGCGTTGTACGGAGTGCCAGACGAGGAGGTTACCGGAGGACTGCTGAGGGCCGATGATGCTGATAGCCGCCGTAAACTGCTTGTTTCGAAGTGGGCAGAGGTACGTGTCGCTTGCTGCCACAAGCTGCGTGAGGTGTCGGAGGTTCCTGAGCGTCGCGACCAGGCTGCGTATGCCTTGGAGATGATCTCGTCTATTGATCGGGGCTATTACGCGCCAGCGCAAGCATTGGCGGCGTCGATGGTGGAAGCCCTGACGATTGAAATATTAGGAAAGGAGGAGCGGAAGAAATATACTAGTTACTCCACCATGGAGGACGCTCTCTCCGTGTATGAGAACTTTCTTGTTAGGGAGTGGCTGGCGCTGTCCCCCATGTTTCAGGCGTTTCAAAAGTTCTACCCGGGAAGCGGTGACCCTATCCCAGCTCTATTTAATCGGCATGCAACTGTCCATACGGTCAGTGCTCAGCAATTTACGCAGGCCAATGCGATAACGGGTGCGTTGTTTGCCGTGAGTCTGCTTTGCTATTTGTATGACGAGGCATCGGGCCGCGGTTAGAAGTCGTAATTTCTGTCTCTCGTGTAGCGTGAGTCCGGGCAGAAGTCGTGTTCCTTGAGGCTATGAGGCAAGCGGCTTGGTGGGATTCATGTCCTGTGATGCGTGATATCCACACGGAAATGTGGTGCGGCGCTGATTGGAAATCAAATAGCTCGCGGCACAGGACCGACAGGTCTGCGCTCAACTCCAGACTGGATCAGAATGTTCAGCACCGTGGTGCGGCTGACGCCAACCTCGCCCGCCACGTATCGGGCCGAGCGTCCCGACTGGTACAGCACCACCACGCGTTGGCGGACACGCTTGGTCGCGCGACGTTTCGTGATGACGGGCCTGCCAGTGAGTCGAGCGGCAGGCGGACGAAGCTCAACGGGGGTGTTGGGGGTGTATTGAGCCAGGGCCACGTAAGATGAGAAAATCGAAACTTGCCCCGCCTGATGGCGGGGCAGTTTTGTTTCTGCGGTGACGTGGGCCGGGGCGTCGATGGTGGTGTGTGCGAGGACGCTGGCGGTGGTCTGCTCGGGTGTGTAGGTGGCGTTTTCTTCGTCGTCGATGGTGATGCGGGTGAACAGGACGCGGTTGAGGATGCGTCGTTCGGCTGGTTCGCACTTGTTGTAGAGGTCGTCGAGGTCGACCAGGAGTTCAGTGAGCTGGTCCAAGCCTGTTCGGGCGTCGGCGTAGGTGTCGGTGAGGTTGTCGAGCCGGGTGGTGATCTGGTCGAGGCTGGCGCGGATGCGGTCTTGTTCGCTCTTGAGGAGGTCGAGTGGGATCGCGTCGGCGTAGTGGGCTTGGACGAGTTTGAGGCGTTCGGCTTCGAGCTTGTCGCGTTGGGTGGTCAGGAGCTTGCGTTCGTCCTCGCTGGATCCTTCGAGCTGGTCGAAGATGTCGTTGAGGACTTTCCGGACGTGCTCAGCCTGGGTTCGGCTCAGGGAGTTGCGCTGGTAGGTGCATTCGATCTCGGCTTCGGCGCGTTCGGCGAGGATCGCGGAGCGGGTGCAGTTGGTGGTTTTGCGGCGTCGTCCGGAGCAGGTGAAGTACTCGTAGCGGTCCCCGGTCTTGTCGCGGGGGCGTTCGATCATGAGCTTGGCTCCGCAGGAGCAGTACAGGGTGCCTTTGAGGTAGTGGTCGTACTTCTGCGGCCGTTCGCCACGGGCGTTGTTGGCGTCGAGGTTGGTCTGGACGCGCAGCCACGTCTCCGCGTCGACGAGAGGTTCGTGGGTGCCTTCGTAGGGGACGCCGCGGAAGGTGACGGTGCCCTGGTAGTAGGGGTTGGTGAGGATCTTGCGCAGCCCGGTCGTGGAGCGAGGCGAAGTTCATGGCCCTCCTGTCGTCTGCCGGTGGTGCGAGGGGGTGGGCCGGGTGGTCAGGCCACGGGCTGTGAGTTCCTTGGCCAGACGCGACAGCGACCAGTCCCCGGTGGCGTAGGCGGTGAAGGCGAAGCGGATGAGGTCGGCGCGTTCGGGGTCGATCTCGATTTCGCGGGACTCGCGTCCTCGGGCGTCGGTGGTGCGGACGTTGAGGTAGCCCAAGGGGGCTTTGGTGGGGGTGCCTCCGATCGCGGCTTTCTGGGTCATGCCTTTGAGGACTTCTTGGGCCAGGTTCAGCGAGTAGAACTCGGCCATGGAGGCCAGGATGCCGTGCATGAGCATCCCTGAGGGGGTCTCGTCGATGTTCTCGGTGACTGAGACCAGGCTGATGTTCGCATCCCGCAGCGCGGCGTGGATCTTGGCGTCATCGAGCCGGTTGCGTGCGAGGCGGTCGACCTTGTTGATGATGCAGTACCGCACCGGGTGTGTGGTGGCGTAGTCGAGCATCTCTTGGAGCGCGCGTCGTTGTGCGGTCTTGGCGGACTCGCCGGGCTCGATGAACTCCTTGATGATGACCGCACCGAGCTGTTCGGCCTTGCGCTGTGCGGCTTCGCGCTGGGCCGTGATCGACAGGCCTTCTTCCAGCCCGTTGCGGGTGGCTTGGTCCTTGGTGGAGACCCGCAGGTAGCTGATCGCCGCCACCTGCCCCTCAGCCCCGGTCGCTGTGGTGTCTGGGTGTGGTGTGGTGCGGGCGAGTCGTCGAAGGCCTGGGATGTCGAGGCCGGAGAGTTGGTCGAGTGTCATGGTGACCGCCTTTCACAAGCCCCCACATGTCTGGGGGGCGGGTGGGGCGCCGGAGGCGGTCACGTCAGAGTCGAAAAGAACACCCCGCGAACGGGGCTTAGCAAGGGTAGGTGCCAACAGCGCCGAAACTTGATGAGGATCCAGTTTAGCGTTCGGCTGCGAGCAAGTGACGAAGATGGGCACCGGACTGCCCGACGGGCTGGTCGCCGGCGGTGCGCAGCGCGATCCGGATCAACACCTCCGCAACCTTCGCGACATCGATCTCCTCGCGCGGCTCGTACTGCACGCGCAGGGGCCGATCCGCCTCGACTCGGACCGTGGCGCGGCGATGGCGCACCATCCTCACCACCCTCAGGACCCGGAACGTCGTCGCGAACCTCACCGGTCGCCGGGTCGATCCGGTCGTCGAGGCTGGCCTAGAAGGCGTCCTCAGCAGCCTCTCGTTCGTTGACTTGGTCGATGACGAACTGAACGAAGTCGGCATCCCGGTCCGTGATCACCGACTCCTCGTGGGCGGGTTGGGGTTCTTCGCCGGGCCAGGTGGTCTGTCGGGTGGGCCGGTCTCGATCGAGGCGGGTGCCGGAGGCGGTGACCCAGTCGCGCAGGCGGTGGCGGGCGTCGGCGAAGTCGCGGTGCCAGCCCAGGGGTGCGGAGCCGTTTTGTTCGGGGTCGTAGGCGCACAGCCAGTGCAGGTGCAGCGCGGACAGCTCCCAACCAGTTCGGGGTGGCGGTGCCAGTAGGGCGGGATGACCGCGGCGGGTAGGCCGTAGGTGTGGCGGAGCCAGTCGACCCACCGGTTCAGCTCCAGCAATTCTGCTTCCAGATCCTGCGCCGACAGCAGGTTCCAGTTGATCGGGTGCGGTGGCTCGGGCAGGGCATTGGCGTCGAACATGTCGGGCTGGTCGTCGAGGATGCCGGGATCATCGGGTTCGGGAACGAAGTCACTCACGTCAAGCCCCTGTCACATGCTCAGGCTGGTGGGTGCTGGAGCGCTTTGCCGGGGCGGTTCGAAGGCCTGCCCAGCGGCGTCGCGGTCATGGCGTGGCGGGGTGTGCGGTCAACGTCGTAGCGGGTGCGGGCGGTGTCGTGCCCGATCTTCTTGGCGACGAACTCTTCGCCCGCGATGGTCTGTCCGTCGCGCTCGTAGGTGTAGTCGTGGGCGTAGCCTTCCGCGACGAACTGGTCGCCTTTGGTGAAGCGTTCGAAAGCCCGTTCGGCAGTGGCGCGGTAGAGCACGAGATTGCCGAAAGACGGCTCCAGCTTGGTGAAGCTGCCGTCCTCTTCGCGTTGGAAGTTCTCCTGGCCGAAGCGGGCGTAGAAGCGGGCATCGCCGCGTTCGGTGTAGGTCAGCTTCGGGTCGGATGCGATGAACCCGGACAGGGATTCCTGGGTGTGGATGGCCATGACGCGGTACCTCTCAACTCGTGGACTGCAGCCCTGATCTGATGCGGCATCTGCTGCAGACGATGATCAACGCTGTGTTGTCCGCGGACGCTGACGCCGTCGTCGGCGCGGAGTACGGGCGGCCCACTCCGGGCCGCAACGCGCAACGCAACGGGTACCGCCACCGCGATCTGGATACCCGCGTGGGCACGGTGGACGTCGCGATCCCGAAGCTGCGTACCGGGACCTACTTCCCGGAGTGGCTCCTCGAGCGGCGTAAGCGCGCCGAGTCGGCACTGATCACTGTCGTCGCGGACTGCTACCTCGCTGGAGTGTCCACCCGCCGGATGGACAAGCTCGTCAAGACCCTCGGCATCGATTCGCTGAGCAAGTCGCAGGTCTCTCGGATGGCGGCCGACCTTGACCAGCTCGTCGAGGACTTCCGCCACCGTCCCCTCGACGAAGCTGGCCCGTTCACGTTCGTATCCGCGGACGCGCTGACGATGAAGGTGCGCGAGGGCGGCCGCGTGATCAACGCCGTCGCGCTGATCGCCACCGGCGTCAACGCCGACGGGCACCGCGAGGTCCTGGGGCTACGCGTGGCGATCTCGGAAACCGGTGCGGCGTGGAACGAGTTCTTCGCCGACCTGACCGCCCGCGGCCTGACCGGCGTGCGGTTGGTCACCTCAGATGCCCACGCCGGCCTGGTCGAGGCGATCGCGGCGAACCTGCCCGGCGCGGCCTGGCAACGGTGCCGCACGCACTACAGCGCAAACCTGATGGCGGTGACTCCCAAGAGCATGTGGCCGGCCGTGAAGGCGATGCTGCACTCGGTGTACGACCAGCCCGACAAGGACGCCGTCCACGCGCAGTTCGACCGGCTGCTGGACTACGTCGAGGCGAAGCTGCCCGAGGTCCATGAGCACCTCGACACCGCCCGCGCTGACATCTGGCGTTCACTGCCTTCCCCAAGGACGTGTGGACCCAGATCTGGTCGAACAACCCCGCAGAGCGCCTCAACCGCGAGATCCGACGCCGCACCGACGCCGTGGGCATCTTCCCCAACCGGGCCGCGATCGTGCGCCTGGTCGGCGCGGTGCTGGCAGAGCAGACCGACGAATGAGCCGAAGGGTGCCGCTACCTCGGCCTGGAGGTCCTCGCCCGCTGCCGCATCAACACCGTGCCCACCACCACCGAGATCGGAGGCGATCACCTACCCGCACTGACCGCCTAAACCATCACGAAGGAGTACACAGCGCTACACCACCTGAGGGGACTTGACCGAAACTTTCGGCTAGTCTTGTTGCGACAAAGAAGTCTACGAAGGATGGAAGTCGCAAACTATGCGCGAAGAATCGGCCTCATCTCAGCGTCGACTGGATGGGGCGGCGTCGCGCGACGAACTACGTACGTTGGTCGTCGGAAAGGATGTCGCTCGGGAGACGCCGCTGGATACACATCTGCTGATGCGGGAGGTCTCCGCGTGGTTGCGGGTGTTGGAGCCGACGTCTGATGCGGGGCGTCTCATGCGCCACCTCGAGATCCTGATGTCGGGTTCTTCGTCGGATCAGCGGGAATCGGCGGCGCTGTTCGAGGCGTCGCGCTTTGTGAAGCAGCTTGCGCCGGCTCTCCGTGACTGGATCAGCGAGCGGACCACGCTGCCTGTCGGATGCTCGACCGTCCATCAGGTCGTAGCCCACGAGGACGGGTTCGTCGTGTGGGCTGAGGTTGACTCCTGCGTCCCAGGCGATCTGGTCGTCGGAGTTCCGTGGGCGGAGCTTGACGCTGCCCCCCACGTCGGCCTGGGTGACGGTGTCCACCTCGTCAACCTCACGCCGGTCTACCTTCCTGACAGGGCGATCAGTGCGTAGGCCGCGGATTCGTCTGGAGCCGGTGGCTTTCGGCTTCGGTCCCGTTGGCAAGGCCGTGCATATCGCCACTGCCCTCCGCGAGGAGTTTGGTGGGGAGGTTGATCTCGAGTTAGTGGCCCCCGGCGACTTCCAGCAGGTTGCGACGCCAAGGCTCTTCGTCCAGGTCGGGGAGGCGCCGTCGGGAACTCGTGCTGACGCGGTGGTGACGGTGATGAACTCCAAGCGCGCCATCGAGATTGTCGAGTGCGGTGAGCGCTGCTATGTCGTGGATTCATTGGCTTGGCTCTGGGACGCGCCGTCGCCGGGTGGGCTTGTCGCTGACGCCTACCTGTACCAAGAGCTCCCCGCTCTTCCGGTGCCCGAGCGTAACATCCAAGGGATCCCGCGGCCCATCGCCATCGGCGCTGTCGGTGGGCCGGACCCGCAGCGACCGGTTACGGACGAGGCCGGCTCTGACATCGTCGTCAACTTGGCAGGGCTGCGAGCCCCGAGCCCAGACAACAAAGAGGTCGTGCGGGCATATCTGGGCGTCATCGCCCAGAACCTGCTAGACCCTTGCAGAGCGGAAGGACGGCCACTCCAAATCTGGGGGAACGCCACCCTCTTGGCTGACATGCTCCCCGAGCGCTTCGCAGACCTCATCGAGGCGGGGGATCAGGAGCAGTTCAGCGAGGCCTGCTCCAAGGCGCGCGTCGTGATCACCTCTCCTGGTCTCACTACCATCGTCGAGTGCTTGCAGCGTGGGAACGCGATCGGGCTCCTACCGCCACAGAATCTCAGTCAGTTGCGAATCTCCGAGCGATTCCTGGCGGCAGGAATTGTCGGCATTCGATGGAACGGCGATAGTCTATCTTGGCTGGCGAGGCAAGATATGCCCGAGCCGCTCGGTGTGGAGATCATCAACAAGTACATCATGGCTACTCGGGAACACCCGAGCGTCGCCACCCCCGCAGCGTGGCGAGGCCTCGTCGACGCACAGGCGCTCTCCCGTCACGTTGCTGATAAACTGATTGGCCCCGGAGGGGGTGAGCGCGCGGTTGCTCGGCTACTCCATGACGATTTCACCCAATCTTCGTAAGGAAGTTTACAAGAATGGAAGATCCGAAGTCATTTCTTCGTAGCAAGAAGCTCGTCATCAACGGTGGTGACAGCCCGCTCCTGCCCGCATTACCCCCGGAAGAGTCCGGAATCCCGCGTGGGGCAGCCGACGATGTTGCGGCCGTCGTCCACTCGGGTCGGACCAATTACTGGGGTGGGGGGCCGCGCGCCAAGGAGTTCGAAGCAGCCATGGCTCAGCACTTGGGCCGGAAGTTCGCGTTCTTCCACAACTCCGGGTCCTCCGCCCTGATCACCGCTCTCTACGCCGTCGGTGCCAGTGAGGGCACCACCGTGGCGATTGGATCTTCAGGCTTCGTCGCGGCGATCAATGCGATCTATCACAACCACGCGCGCCCCTACTTCCTTCCCACTGACCCGGCCACGCTGCAGACGGTAGCTCGTCCTGTGGTGGCCGACGACGCTCCGCAGTTCCGAGCAGCGCTGCTCACTCACTTTCTTGGCAACGTAGCACCAGTGCAGGACATCGTTGACGAAGTCCAAGCTGACTTCCTTATCGAGGATGCAGGACAAGCTCACGGGGCGCGTCTCAACGGGCGTCTTGCGGGCTCCATCGGTGACATCGGCTCCCTCGCGGGGTCGCACAAGAAGCTCGTGACGTGCGGTCAGGGTGGGATCAACGTGACCGATAGCCCTGAAGCGCTCGCACGCATGCGCACCCTCGGTCACCACGGCAAGGCCAACCGACAGTGGGGCGAGGTTCCTGGATTCAACTTCCGGGGTGGCGAGATGGAGGCCGTCCTCGGGCTCCACTCGCTGCGCGAGTTGTCAGAGCGAGTCGCCGCGCGCTGCGAGACGGCCGACGCCATCACAGCGGTGTTGGAGGCAGACGGACTTCAAGTGGCCTGCACCATCGGCCCCGAGGCCGAGCCGGCATGGTTCGACGTCGCTTGGATTATCCCCGAGGAGTGGCGTCCGATGCGTGACCAGCTCGTGACTGCGCTGAAGGCGGAAAACGTCCCGGCCGCGACCTATCCCTCCCTCATCGAGATGCCCTGGGTTCAGCCGTGGATGGAAGCGAACGGATGGTGGGATGACTATCACCGACAGCTCGAGGTACAGGAACGTAACCTCTGGGGCCGGGTCATCGTTCTCGCCAGCCAGCTCTCCGTGGAGGATGGACATGCCTCTGCGGAGGCGATCGTTCGGACTATTCATGGCAAGTAGAGTCGGTGCGAACCGGATTGCCGGCCTCAACCCGAGGGGTGCACTAGCGACCGTACACATCACGTTCCGTGTGCCGCGATCAGTCTTGACCTGGGCATTGCTGGGCACTCTGATCAGAGCGGTGTCCGTTTATGTGATGGTGGGCGTCTGGCGGGCCGTGGCCGCCGCCGGGACAATCGACATGGGCACCTACAACTACTTAGCGTCGTACACGCTCATTGCCGCTGCGGTGGGAGGTCTGATGTCCCCCCGGACCAGCATGAGTGAGCACATCGCGAGCGGTTCGTTAGCAGTACGCATGATGTGGCCAATACGTCCCACAGTGCTGTTCTCGATGGAATGGATTGGCCCGGTGATTTGGCGCGTTTTTATGAACGTCGTTGCGATGTTGATCGTGGGAAGTACCCTGAGTGTCTCATTTCCTCCGATCATCCGGCTTCCATTGTTCGCGGCGAGTCTCGGTCTAGCTGCAGCGGTGGGACTGTATATCGATTTTGCTTTTGCTCTGCTGACCATGAACCTCAATAATGGTGTGTGGTTTGTGGAATCGATTCGGAGTGCGGTCACGGCACTGGTCTCAGGCGCTGTCATTCCTCTCCATTTCATTCCTTGGGGGCTGGGGGACGCCTTTAAATGGCTTCCATTTGCCGCCACCGCGGCAGCGCCGCTCGAAGTATATCTAGGTGGCCGAGCGCCATTGCAGCTAATCTTGTTCCAGACCGCTTGGGCTGTTGTCGGAACAATTTCTCTGACTGCCGCATGGCGATTCACGTCAACAAAACTGATGGCGGCAGGGGGCTGATATGAAGAGTGCAATAGTGCGACTATTGGCGGCTAATGCTCGAATCAGTCTCGAGCCGTTCCTGAGGGGCGGGTGGCAGGCCTTCGGCTGGGTTGCCGGCGAGACGGTCATCGCTGTGGCGGGTATCACTGCGCCGATCTTCTTGGTGGGTAGGTTCGGAAGAATTGGGGCGTGGTCGGGTGCTGAGCTGATGTTCCTGCTCGGTATGGCCACCGTATCTCGAGGGATCGCACTGGTTTTCTCGGGGCATCAAGCGATCATGATCAGCCGGAAGATCGGTCGTGGTCAGATCGACCATGTGCTTATGCAGCCGCTGCCGCTGTGGAAGGCTCTCTTGGTCGAGGGGTTCAGCCCATTTGATCTGACTGTCAGTTTGGTGCTGGGGCTTGGTATCCTGTTCTGGAGTGCCGCTCGGTTGCCGATCGGCCATGAGCCGTTGGGGATCTTACTGATCGCGCTCTTCTGCCTGTGCGGATCGGGGATTTTCGTTGCCGCTCAGTACCTCTGGGGGGCCGCTGCGTTTTGGTATCCACAAGGCGCCGAAGAGGTGAACATGTTGACCTACAACCTCTTGACCGAGCTTTCCGTATATCCGCTCGACTTCACGAGCCGTGTTGTGAAGGGGATCTTGCTGACGACCTTGCCAGCAGGATTCATGGGATGGCTCCCGGCGTCGGTACTCCTAAGCTCACAACGGGGCCTTTGGTTTGTCATGCCGTTGTTCGCGATCGGTTTCGGGCTCTTGAGCCTAGCTGTCTTCAGAAGGGGGCTAAGAAAGTATCATGAAACAGGATCCTCCCGGTACTCCGATTTCGGACATCGCCGTTGAGTTTCAAAATGTCCGGAAAAGCTTCCGGCAGCGGCAGCGCGCTCAATCGCTTCGGGAGACGGTCCGGCAGCTGTTTAAGCCAGATTTTAAGCACATCGATGCTCTGAATGGGGTCGATCTGACGGTGCGTAAGGGCGAGATCCTCGCCTACGCTGGACCGAACGGTGCTGGCAAGAGCACGACGATCAAGTTGATTGCGGGACTGCTGAGTCCTGAGAGTGGGACGGTGCGATCGCTCGGCGTCGACCCGACGATCAATCGGGCCGCGTACGTGTCGCAGGTGGCCGTCGTGTTCGGTCAGCGCACGGAGCTGTGGTGGGACCATTCGGTAGCTGCGTCGTTTCGCTGGAAACAGGCGATGTGGGGGATCGATGACGCTGCCTACAAGGAGACGGTGGCCGAACTTCGCGACCGGTTTGACCTGGACGAGATCTGGAATTCGCTGGCTCGAGAACTGAGCCTGGGACAGCGTATGAGGGCGGACCTGGCCCTCGGTCTGCTCCACCGCCCTCAGCTGCTGCTACTGGACGAGCCCACGCTCGGCCTGGATGTGACGGCCCGCCGCCGAATGCTCAACTACATCTCTGAGCTTAACGAGCGCGACAGGCTGACGATCTTCATCACGAGTCACAACATGGCCGATCTTGAGGATCTAGGAGCCCGGATCGTGCTGATCAACCGCGGCTCAGTGGCATTTGACGGGAGCTTCCAAGTGCTCCGCCAGTCTCTCGGTGATTGGCGGATTCTGAGGCTCGTTGTCCCCACCGAGGAGGCACCGGAGATCGAAGGCGCCACTCTCCTGTCATGGCACGCACCCGAAGCCGTCTACGAATTCGACGCGAGTGGCCGGGCGGCGGACGCGATGATGTTGCGGCTCACCGGGCTGGAGCTGTCGGACGTTTCCATCGAGCGCGCAAGCATCGACAGTGTCATGGAGAAGGCTTATGACCGGATCATCGATGAGAGAGGTCTCGGCCGTGACTGAGTCCAAGAGACAGGCGCTGGTCTTGACCCAGCACGGGTCCGTCGCAGCTGACCTAGTGAGTGCCTGCAAGCGAGCAGGGGTGACTCCCAGCCTGCTGACGCTGGCCGGTATGCGGTCGGGCAGCGCCGATCGGAAGTTGGTCAGGATGCGTCGAGAGCAGTCCGAGAGGATCTTGCAGATCGGGTTGCGGACCCGGACCTCGGTGCACGTTGCACCGGACTACGCGGAGTTGAAGCGGATCATCCTGTCGTTCAGGCCGACCCTATTGGTCGTGCGCGGCTTTCCCCTGAGGCTCGACGCAGAGATCCTCGATGCGGCCGAGCTGGGTGGGGTGAACTTCCACCCGTCGCCCCTACCCCAATTCCGCGGCAAGTACCCGCTGCAGCACATGCTGGTCGCGGGGGAGCCTCACGTGATGATGACGGGGCATTGGATGACCCCCGATCTAGACTGCGGTCCCATCCTCGAGAGGGCCGAAGGGGACGCCCTGCCGGCCTCCACTGTGGAGGAGCTGTGGGCGAGCACAGACGAAGTTGGGCGACAGATCTATGGGCGCGTGATCGCTCGCGCTCTGGATGGTGCGGTCGGATGGGTGCAGGAGCAAGAGAAAGCCAGCGAGGCGAACGATTTTCCGCGCGGCTTCCTCTGTCTTGATGCGGAACGGACAGATCGCACCATGCTCATGCGTTATGTGCTCGCCGGACAACTTGGCACCCCAAACCCTAGGCCGGTGTGTCTACACCTGGCGGGCGGAGAGAGATTGTCGGTTGTCGGTGTGGGGGATGACTCTTCGGAAGGAATCTCGGCGTTCCTCGCTAGTGAGCAGAAGTGCGTGGTGATGATTGGGACCAGTGAAGGTGTAGATGATGACTGCCAGTAAAACTATTGAGGCAATCGACTACGAGTGGAGCGGCACGGACGACGAGAACGTGGTCGCTCGGCTTGAGCAAGGCCGCTGGGTCGAGCGGCTCGAGGATGCTAGCGAGATCCGTGAGGACCTCATGAACCTCCTCCTCACCGAGCTCCCGCGGTACTATGACGGGGTAGACATGAGCTTCGTCGACTCTTTGATTGAAGCCGGGTCACGGACACGGGACCAATGGGGCTACTTCACGATGAACAAGGAGATTTACGTCCTGCGGAACGAGAGGGACTTGCTCGCGTTCACTGTGTGCACTCACAAGCGCGGTGGCTCCGTCAAGATCGGACCGACCGGCACACCTGCACGCTACCGCCGTCAGGGGTACGCCTCACAGCTGCGCGACGTGGTCGAGGAGCACTTGTTCCACCACGCAGGGGCGCGGAAGCTATACATGACCATCTCAACGCAGAACTCGGCCGCGCTGTCGTTCAACCTCGAGCGCGGATTCCAGGTTGAGGGTGTTCTAAAGGCTCAGTACAAGCGCGCCAACGACGAGTGCGTCTTGGCGAAGTTCCCGTCAACTAAGCTCAGCCCAATCGCGGCGCCTAAGTCGAATCCCGCACCGAATCGCAGATATTGGATCATGTCGGCTCTCCCGAGCATCGATGAGCTAGCGAGCTTCCTTACTAAGCAGCTCGAGGAGACTCACCGCGACATCGACCGAGAGTTCGCTGAGTCCGTCGTTCAAGCTTGCTCCGAGGATCGACAACAGGTGCATCTGAAGGGGAAGCACCTCATCTGCTTGGAGACGGGCGAGGGAAGCCTCGGCGGCGTGGTCGTGTGCGTACCGAAGCGCGGTGGGTCCGTCAAGCTGAGCCCGGTCGTGGCCAAGGACATCGCCGGTTTCACGATGCTTGCTGATCTCGGCAGAGCTTGGGCGATCGAGCGGGGGGCCGAGAAGGTCTTTATGCATCTCCCCGTGGTGCACGGCGACTGGTTGCAGTCCGCGTTAAGGTCTGGCTGGATCCTGGAGGCGACTCTTCGCGAGGCCTACCGAGAGAGCGTGGACATTGCCGTGCTCCGGAAGGATGCGCGATGACGCCGACGGTCGCGGTTGCGGTTGCAACTGGTAACGAGGGCAAGCTGTCGCTCTTCCGTGAGGTACTGGGCCCGCTGGGCATCGCCGTCGTCGGCGTGGATCCGAAAGACGCAGAAGAAAGGGCTGCCGTTGGATACGAGAGCGCGGTATTGGCGAAGCTGCGTGGCGCGAGCCAACTGACGGACCTTCCGGTCCTGGCCCACGACAGCGGATTTGAGTTCGAGTCTTTGGGCTGGGGACCCGGACCGGAGACGAAGCGGTGGCTGGCAGGCGGCAGTTGGCGGAAGAGCGCGCCAACGGTCGGCGAGCGGGTCCGCGTGGTGCACGCGTTGGCGTGCAGTGCCGCAGGCCGCGAAAAGGTGATCATTGATTCTGACGAGCGGACCTTATCGGAGTGGCGCGCGCCCGGCGGAGCGCTCCTCCCGCTGGGAAACCTCACGGACGGTCCTCGACGGGCGTTCTCCGACGGGGTACTTGCTCTGGTCCAGTGGGTGGAGTCCGGAAATGACTGACGCAGACCTGACTGGCGTGAAGTATCTCGTGGGAGGGCCCATGCGCAGTCTCTTCTGGAACGGAAATTTCAGTGCGGTCGAACGCGAGCGGGTCGAGATGGTGGTGTCGTCGCTACGCGCGCTGGGCGCCACCGTGTTCAATGCGCATGAGGCCGAGAACTACGCCGCGGCGGCGATCACTTCCGGGATGGTCACTCTTAGGGATCACGACTGGGTTCGACGGTGTGACATCTATTTAGCGCTGTGGCCTGCAAGAAACGGCACACCGGTCCCGTCGACCGGCACAGCCGTGGAAATTGGCTGGGCCTCGATGCTGAATAAGAGCATTGTGGTCGCAGGATCGATGTCCTGCTTGGCCTCTTATGGTCATCTGATCAGGGGAATCGGTGCGCTGACGAGGTTCGAGTTCCTCGATGACGCGCAAGGCGTCGAGTCAATTGTGCACAGAGCGAGAGATCTCGGTATCAAGCTCAAGAGCAGAGATGGAGTGAGTGTTGACGATGGGTGATAACAAGGGGAAGCGGTATCTCTTCATCCGAGTCTTGGAGGCCTGCAATGCGGACTGCTTCATGTGTGGGTTTGCACTGTCTCGAGACGGGTACCGGTTCGGTCTGTCCGACTTGGAGGCGCTTATGCCAGCCATCCACGCCTCTGACGTCGGGTTCCTCCGATTCACTGGGGGCGAGCCGCTCCTGCACAAGGAGCTGGGGGCGATGCTTGAACTTGCGCGTGAACACGGGCTCAAGACATCGATCATCACGAACGGATGGTCTCTGGCGTCGCGAGCCGAAAGCTTGGAGGCGGCCGGTCTCGACCAAGTCGTCGTGAGTATCGACTCGTGCGCGCCGGACGAACACGACCGGTATAGGAATCTCGATGGCCTGTTCGATCGAGCCTTGGCCGGAATCGACAAGTGTCGGGAGCTTGGTATCAAGGTTCGTGTGAATACCGTGGTCGGCCCGCACAACTATCGAGAAATGGTTGCGCTGGGTGAGAAGTTGGCGGGGGTGGGGGTCACACAGTGGGAGCTGTCGTCGCTCAAGCTCGACAAGAAGATCGTCTATGACGACCCGGACGACGTCGTCGCTGTTGGCGAACAGGTTTTCTCTGGCGCTCATGGTCTCGTGCCGATGGGCAAGCGCTGGTACGGCGACTCGGAAGATGAGCAGCGTCAGTACTTCGAGAACGGCATCCCGCCGCGTGCCTCAGCACCAGCCTGTCTCGTGACTGAAGACGTCATGTACCTCGACGCCAAGAACTCCTACCTCTTCCCGTGCAGCCTCCTGCCGCACCGATCGACGGCGGACCTCTACGGCGCTCCCCTGGGAAACGTGGACGGCAACCCCGTTTTTGACACCCCTGCGTTCCTCGAGCGTCGACAGTTCTACCGCGACCTCGGGCCGAAGATGTGCACTGGGTGCTCCTCTACGGCGGCTGGCTACTCGGGTGATCGAGCGAAGGGGATCCCCGCGGAGGACTGGAGCTATTGAACATGTCCTTCGAGCGTTTGGTGCGCGTTGTCGAGGATGGGTTGCGCGCTGCGCGGGTGTTCGACGCCGAGATCACTCGCGTGCAGGGTACTCTCGACTCAAACTGCCTGATCTTCTGGTTGGCCGACTGCACGATCGTGCGCGTTGGATGGTCGGCGCCCCTCTATCCGAGTGCCGAGGCGATGCTCACGGGCGAGCTCTGCCGTGGTGGCATCGCCGCACCTGAAGTCATCGGCGTGGGAAGGGCCGGAGGGCGTCCGTGGATGAGGTACAGGGCGGTCGCGGGCGTTCCGATGCACACGAGTTACCAAGCGGCTCAAGCTGGTGCCGAACTGCTCAAGATTCACCGGATGCGTTGGCTGTCAGGGGTCAGCCGCCCCGCGCGTCGGCGACCGCGCAGACAGCTCCGGTTCCAGGCGGCCAGCGCTGCCGTCCGTTCAGGTCGCTATCGCGCCTTGGGGACTGTGGTGAGGCGCGCGTGGCGGGATGAGCGTACGGGCGGCAAATGTTTGATCCACGGTGACTTCCGAGAGTCGAACGTCTTGTTCGACGGCGACAGGCTCGCGGGGATCATCGACTGGTCAGACTGGGATTACGGATCTGAAGAGCGTGACCTCGGATCCACTAACCCTGAGCTGCTTCGTCCCCTCGTGCAGGGCTACCTGACCGCTCGGGGCAGCGAGGGCCAGCTAGACATGGAGCTGGTTCAGGGGCACGCCTTGGCGCGAGTGCTGAGCCTGCACGAGTTCGGAGTCATCAGTCGGCAGGCTACAGACACCTCTATTGGCTTTATCACGGAAATCGGAATGGGAGAATTTGCCTCACATGGACACCGTTGAGCTGTTGAACCTGCGTGTTGCGCAAGCCCCGGATGCAGTGGCCCACGAGTCGCTGACCGAGTCGCTGACCTACCAGGCGTGGCTCGACCGCTCCCGGCAGCGTGCTGACGAACTCCAGACCCAGGGTATTAGGCGCGGTCAACGCGTCACCATGCGATTCACGAACGAGGACATGGTGCGGTACGCGATCGACTACGTCGCCGTGCACTTGTTGGGTGCGGTGCCCGTCCCAATCAACGCCGCAGCGATCGCGGGTTGGCTGGAAGAGGTAGAGTCGTCAGCCGCCGTCTCATGGCGAATGAGCCCGTCGGGGCTGGTTCGGGTCTCGGAGACCGGAACGGCCACCAAGGACGAGGTAGCTGATATCCTCTATACTTCCGGCACCACGGGGGTGCCACGGGGCTATGAGTGTCTGATGGACGAGGTCTATCACATCTGGGAGCCGCTCGACGGAGACGACTGGACCGACCGGTCGATCGAGTTGCACTTTGCGGCGCTGGGCAGCAACTATTATCAGGAGATGATGCGCGGCCCCCTGCTGTGGGGCAGTCACGTCGTCACGCTAGGTTTCGTCCAGGGTAAAGCGCTGATGCAGAACTTGATCGATCGCCACATCAACACGCTCAGGCTCACCCCACCGGCGGCCAGCGCGGTGATCCGCGCCTGTAGTGGCATCACCATCGTCGGGGTCGATGACATTTCGATTAGTTCCGCCTACTGCCCCGAGAGTGTCTTACGGTCCTTGGCGGCCGTTGCGCCCAACGCACGCATCGTGAACCAGTACTCGGCGACCGAGTCCGGGCGTGCCAAGCTCAAGCACGTGTTCGGGGAATCGCCGGCCGGCTCGCTCGGTCGCCCTGTCGAAGGCACCCAAGTGCGGATCATGAGCGAGGGCGGTCATGAGCTCGCTACCGGATCGGTGGGCGGGATCCAGCTGCGTCATGAGTCCGCGCCCGTACGTCGCGCGATGGACGGGCAGGCGCCTACGGACGATGGGTTCGTAGAGACAGGTGACTTGGGATACGTCGACGCGGACGGCTGGGTCTACCTCGTGGGCCGCAGCCGTGAGATTATCAATGTCGGTGGGGCCAAGGTTGCTCCGATCCAAGTTGAGCAAATGATGCGAGAGATCCCTGGAGTCGAGGACGTGTGTGTGGTCTCCGTCCCACATCCAACCCTCGGCGAGGCTGTCGCGGCCGCCGTGGTGTCGGAGCGTTCTCTCCAAGAGCTTTGGAACGACGTGGTGGCCACCTTGGTGCCGCCGTTCACGCCGGTTCATCTTGTCTATGTGGGCGCGATTCCAACCACTTTGAACGACAAGCCCGACAAGCAGCGGGTTCGCTCCATCGTTCTCGATGCTGCGGAGCCCAGCCTGAGCGACGCTCCTGAGCCAATGGGCGAATCCCCCATCATCAACCTCGTGGCTGAGATCCTCGAACTCGACCATCCCAACGTCGATCTCACATGGTATGAGGCTGGCGGCGACTCGCTCATGGCCCTTGAGGCTATGGTGGCGATTGAGGATGACTTCGACGTCATGGTGCCATCTGAATACTTCACAGGCTCGCGGAGGATCAAGGATCTGATCGAATTCGTCAATCGGGAGGCGAAGTGAGTCAGAGCGCATGAGCATGAACGTCCACACGGTCGGCGACGCCTTCATTGACCTGAGTCTGGGAGACTGTCCAGCGGAGGCTCATCCCTTGATCAATGAGGGAATTGCGAAGGATTTAGAGAAGGGATTTTCCAACTATTCTCCATTTCGGGGCGACCCCGAGCTAACCGACGCGATCCTGGAGGCGTTTCAGACCGACCACGGTCTGGCAATAGACCGCGACCAAGTGCTGGTGACGGCATCATCCAGCCATGCGATGTGGATGCTGTTGACCGTCTTACTGCGCCACGGTGGTGATGTTTTGGTCCCCGTCCCGTGCTATCCGCCCTATCGACAGCAGGTGGCGCTTTGTGGTGGCACGCTCCGCGAGATTGATCTCGGCGACGGCTACGCACCGCTCACGTGGGCCGATATCGAGATCTTGATCAGCGAGCGTACCCGCGTGCTGATCCTGAACAGCCCGTGCAACCCTACCGGCTCGGTTATCGATGAGCAGGTCATGCGTGAGATTTTGGAAGAATGCCGCCGGCGCGATGTCTTCGTCATCTTTGATGACTGCTATCAGGTGGCATGCTATGAAAAGGCGTACAGGCCGGTGCTGCGGACTTCCGATGAGTTCGTTGGATGTGCGATTCTTACATCATTCAGCAAGGATTATGGACTTGCTGGCTGGCGGGTTGGTCACATGATCGCGGATCCGAAGATTCTTGATCGTTGCGTCCAAGTCAACGAGGCGAATATCTTCACTGCACCTTCGATGAGCCAGCGAGCGGCGCTCCATGCGCTGACTCACAGGTGCGAGATTCGTGCGGATGTCTCGGCGCACCTCCGCGACGCCAGAGCACGCGCAGTCGCTTCGTTCGGGGCCATCCCGGGCTGGAGTTGCCGGCCGCCTGCCGGGGCGATCTACCTGTGGTGTGACGTCAGCTCCACCGGAATGAGCGGTCCACAAGCTGCTCGACGGGCGTGCGAGGTTGGGGTGGGACTGCAGCCCGGCAGTATCTTCGGGGGGAGCCGGGCCTATGATTATGTTAGGCTCTCCTTCTCGGGGGGAGCCGGAAGGTTGACTGAAGCTGCCGAGCGAATCAGAGCTGCCTGCTGGGACTAAGGCGTCGCGCGGAACAAGACGTGGACGGCATCGGAGACGAGGCCGTCCTTCGTTAAGTTAACGATTGACAGGAGGGGAGGTGAAAACAATGGCTTCGATGCTCGCGTGCTGAAACGCTCAGCTCTATGCTAAGAGAGCATAATGCCGTGTGGGCGCG
>ERZ773070.849-NODE-849-length-20373-cov-89.215622_pt1 | contig 20373 bp, 11 predicted proteins | sample MGYA00580618_ERZ773070 | MGnify/ENA primary metagenome ERZ773070 (study PRJEB29015, sample SAMEA2738023) | human oral metagenome | biome: human oral; feature: human-associated habitat; material: dental | place: China | collected 2019 ... | reverse complement strand
CCATCCCGTGTCGCCAGTTCCATCCCCGGCAATGCTGTCGTCATATCCAGGAGCATGGCTGCAACGCCTGACGGCACAGTGTACGATATCGCAACCGGGGCAACAGTTTCAGGCTCACAGGACCCCGGGCAGTATTCACGTTATTTTGGTACGGATACGGTTCCTGCCGATCCGCTGGCAAAAACTGGCGGGAAGTCATTCCTGCCCGTCCCCGTGGAAGATATCCGGGACAAGGCGGGATCGGATGCCCCGGCGGAACTTTCTTCAGGGCGTCAGCAGGGCAGCATTGCTCCCGCATCCGCAGCACCGGCATCCCTGGAATCCCAGGGTGCCGCTGCTGCAGCCCCATTGCTGCGGACAGCCCTTCCAACTGCGCCCCTCCCGGATAAGGCCCTTCCTGCCGCCCTCCAGAACAACAGTTACGGGGCGCACTGGGGGCAGTATAACGGGACCCCCGCATTCTTCAACCGTAACGGGTCCCTTTTCGCCCAGCAGGCTAAAGGCGTGATCGATGTATCCGAGTGGCAGAAGAATATCGACTGGGCAGCCGCCAAACGTGCCGGCGTTGAAGGTGCTATTATCCGTATAGGGTACGGTGTCGGAAACGCCGATAAAAAAGCCCAGTACAATATTTCAGAATGCAAGCGCTTAGGCATACCTTTCGGGGTCTATATATATTCATATGCGTCGGATTCCGGTTTTGCCTACAATGAGGGGACGTCTACCGCGAACCTGCTGAAAAGGTTCGGCGTTTCCGAGCGTGACCTCAGTTATCCGATCTACTATGACCTTGAAGCGTGGACGTGGGAAGGGCATACCCGATCCACCGATCCTGCCGTTTATGAGAAGATTGTCAATTCATGGTATTCAGCTATGGGCGCTGCAGGTTACGGGAACAAATTGGGCGTATATTCATACACGAGCTATCTCAACAGCGCACTGAACCGCCCATCCATCCATCAGAAAACATCATGGGTCGCCCAGTACGGAAGCACTATGACTTTTACGGGGCTGTCCTCAAACTTCCGCGGCTGGCAGTACGCATCTGACGGCAGGGTCAATGGGATCAGCGGGAATGTAGATATTAACGCGTTCGGGTATAAAGATGCGGTCAGGCCCGCCAGTGCCGGCCCTGATGTGACGCGGCTCCCGCAGGTTACCGTACCTAACGGCCTGTATTACATCAATGTCCGCCAGAATGACACGATGTCTGTTGATATCAATAAAGGCAGCCTCAGCAACGGCCAGGCGCTCCAGCTGTACCACTGGAACAATGCTACCGCCCAGCAGTTCCGCTTCACCCGCCAGAATGACGGCAGCTATGTGATCACCAACGTAAACTCCGGCAAAGCTATTGATGTAAGCGGTTCCCGGACTTATAACAATGCGAAGATACAGCAGTGGGAAGTGAACGGCGCAGCAGCGCAGAAATGGTTTATCCGTGACGCGGGGAATGGCTACTATCTCCAGTCTGCTTTAGGCAACTGGGTTCTTGATATGACGAACGGGTCAAGTGCCAATTTCACGCCGGTCAAACTGTATACGCCTAATGGGCTTGAAGCACAGAAATTCCAGATCGCATCGGTCAACCCGATATCAACGGGCACTGCCATGCGCATATCGAGCGGCATAAGTTCCGGGCTTGTTATGGATATCCCCTCGGGTTCCCGCGACAATTTTGCGCGGCCACAGCTGTATACCTGGAACGGCGGATCGGCCCAGCTTTTTACTTTCCGGCAGGTGGGCAACAGCGTGTACACTATTGCGAATCTGAACTCGGGGAAGCTTGTCGACGTTGATAAAAACAGGTCTGCCAACGGATCTATGGTTCAGCAGTACCAGTCCAACGGCAACGAAGCCCAGCATTGGCATGCACGGTGGCTTGGCGGAAACAGGTATGGCTTTATCGGCTCAGGATCAGGCAAATTCCTTGACGACCCTGCCGGTAATACGGCGCTGGGGACAAAGCTCCAGATATGGCAGGATACTAAGGCCACGGCTCAGCAGTGGGAAGTCGCCCATGCAGACAGCCCTGCGGCTCTGGCATACCAGCACCGCAACGACCTTGCCGACGGTGTATATACATTCGGAGCAGCAGCGAACCCCTACTACAGGCTTGACCTCAACGGAGGATCCTCTGCAAATGGCACTAATATCCAGCTGTGGCAGGCGAACGGGGTTACGGCCCAGGACTGGAAAATAACCCATGACGCTGAAGGTTTCATAACTTTCACAAGTGTGGCATCAGGGAAGGCCCTTGATGTTGCAGGAAGTTCCACGCAGCGCGGGGCGAATGTCCAGCAGTGGCCGCTGAACGGTGCCGCAGCGCAGAAATGGGTAGCGGTGCGCAACAGCAACGGGACATATACTTTTATTTCCGCTTTGGACACTTCCCGCGCTCTGGATATCCCTAACGGCATAGCCCGTAATTATGCTAATGTGCAGATATGGGAAACGAACGGTGCGCCGGCGCAGCAATGGAGGGCTTACAGGAAATAGCTTCACGGCATTGTTTCATGGGAATTGCTAAAATATAGATGTCTGACTTTATCTAGTGGAGTTTTATCGAGGTATATATTATGTCAACTATGAAGTTTGCCAATATCCTGCTGGAGTCGAACCCGCGTTCTGTGGCATATCCGGGCCTGTACTGCCGTTCAGACCAGCCGGTGGTCCGGGACCCCGGCACAGGCGAGTGGGAAATGTATTCAGCAGGGACCTATGATTTCGCCACATATTTCAATTCGCTGTCAGTCATGAAGCTGCGGAAATATACTGTCGCAGACAGTTTCAGCCTGCATCTGGAGCTTAAAGGTGCAGCGTGCACAGTCCGCCAGAACTACGGCGGTGCCTTCAGCGCAGAGCCTGAAATCGTTGAAGGGACTGAGCGTACAGTGGCTGCGGGTGACAGCTGGCAGACTATTGATATGCCCCTGGCAGTTACAGATGATATGGTACTTGCCGGTTTCGTCATCAGGACTGAAGGCCGGGTGGCTATCCGCAACAGCTATTATGAGGTCGGCTACAGCGGGAAGCTGCGCGATATTGAGCTTGCCGTCGGCACGACAACGTTCAAAAAAGAAAATTATATTACCGGGAATATTGATCTGATCAGGAAAAATATCATTGATACTGATGAAGATATTTCCCAGCATTTCCATATGTATGTTATAGACAACGGGCGCACTCTGGATGCCCCGGCCCTGAGCAGCGAACGGATCACTGTTACCCCTAACGATAACGTTGGCGGTGCGGGAGGCTTTACCCGGGCAATGATCACCGCTATGGAACAGGAGCCGAAAGCCACCAATATCATCCTTATGGATGACGACGTGGCCGTTTCCCCTGAAAGCATTAAACGCACATACAATCTGCTGCGCCTTCTCAAGCCTGAGTATGAAGAGGCCATGATCAGCGGTGCGATGCTCAACTACGAGGTAGGCGAGGACCAGTGGGAAGACATCGGGCATGTCAGCCCTGAGGGGGCTTTCAGGGCCTGCAAGCCGCCCCTGCGTATGACGGTGTTTGAAGATCTTGTGTATAACGAGAAATTCGAGCCGACAAAGAAGATGAAAAAAGATCTGTATGCTGCCTGGTGGTACTGCTGCATCCCCGTTTCGGTGATCGAAAAGAACGGCCTGCCGCTCCCTTACTTTGTCCGCTGCGATGATGTTGAATACGGGTTACGCTGCAAAACCCCATTTATCACGATGAACAGCCTGTGCGTCTGGCATATGTCATTCAGCAAGCGATATAACGCTGCTGTGGAACGGTACCAGAGCACCCGGAACATTATGATTGCCCAGGCGACTACGGGTGTGGCAGCAGAGGCTGATCCGTTCCATGAGCTGTATAAGAATGTCAGGCTCGAACTGAAGAAATTTGCTTATGATGATGCCGAGCTCTGCCTTGATGCCTTCGAAGATTTCCTGAAAGGCCCTGATTTTATCAGTAAGCCGGGGGTTGCTGAAGCTACTTTTATGAAAGCTAATAAAGATAAAGAAAAACTTGTTGATTTTGAAACCCTCCAGGAACAGCTTGATGCAGACCCCGATGTTGAAGGCCTCCAGATCTCGGATATTGACCGGCAGCTGATCGACGGGGACAAACCGCGTACTTTTTTCAACCGTGCAGTAGATTTTACTACTGACAACTGGCAGCATGTCATTAAGCGCGAGGGACGGGGGTATGCTGTGATTCCGCTGATCGGGTGGGCTTATCCGGCCGGCGTTATACGCGGCAAGAAGAAGCTTGTCGCCATTGACTGGTTCAACCGTAAAGGTGCTGTACGTGAGAAAGACCCGGCCCGGTACAATGAGATCATGAAACGCTACAGGCGCGATATGCGCTACTATAAGACCCATGCTGCACGCCTGCGCCATGAATATGAAGCGGCGCGTGCAACAATAACGTCTGTCGGGTACTGGAAACACTATCTTAAAATGGACTAACCTTTATCTGCCTATGGTGCACAGCAGCCGGTCGTAGGCATGCGCACATGCTGTGATTGGATGCCGCGCACCGTAGGCAGAGGAATGAGATGAACCAAGTGGAAAACCGATTGAAGAAGCGCTACGGTTATGCGTGGACTGTCCTTAAAGGGCTTGTCAAGACTGATTTCAAACTGCGGTACCAGGGGTCCTTCCTCGGCGTGCTGTGGTCGGTGCTCAAGCCGCTGCTGCTGTTCGTGGTCATGTATTTCGTTTTTGCGCGTTTCCTGCGCATGACTGACGGCACTCCTACCTATCCGGTAGTCCTCCTGGCCGGTATCAGCTCATGGCAGTTCGTGACGGAATCCGTCAATACCGGCCTGCGGTCCATTGTTGACAGGGGGGACCTCCTGCGGAAGATCCATTTCCCCAACTATATTGTAGTGGTTTCAGCAACTGTCGGGGCATTGATCAGCTATGCGATCAACCTTCTTGTTGTGCTTGTCTTTGCTGTGGCACTGCGTGTCAATTTTACGTGGTGGGCTTTATTGCTGCCGCTGAATATTATCGAGCTGTATGCTGTAACCCTGGCAATGACGCTTATCATGGCGACCATGTATGCCTATTTCCGCGATATTGCGCATATCTGGGAAGTGCTACAGCAGCTTATTTTCTATGCTATGCCTATTATCTACCCGTTAAAAGTCCTGCTGGAGCCGCCTAGGAGATTAGAACTCCTGGCGAAACTGGAATTGCTGAACCCTATTGCCCAGTCGATACAGGATATCAGGCATAACCTCATAGATGCTGAGAACCAGCAGACAATATGGACGATGTACGGCAATTCAGTTATCGGCTGGTGCGGGAAATTCTTCCCCCTGGTGTTTACAGCTGTGCTGCTGTGGTTCGCTGTCTGGCTTTTCAGGCGCAACAGCCGTAAGTTCGCGGAGGTGATGTAATGGGTAAACCGGGTAAGCCGCAGGGCCTCCATGTGCCGCCGGCCCAGAGTGAGTCCGCTGATAATAAGCAGGATGCTGCAGATTCCGGCGAAAAGGATATGCATGGGCAGAGCAGGGAAGCTGTTTCCAGGCGCGACTATATGGCTGCTCCGGTCGTGCTTTCCGCACAGCATGTGTCCAAATCATTCAAACTGCCTACTGAGCAGGCGACCGGCATCAAGCAGGCATTCATCAACTGGACAAAAGGCATCAAAGGCTATACACGGCAGGAAGTCCTTAAAGATATCAGTTTTGATGTCCACCAGGGCGAGTTCTTCGGCATCGTCGGGCGTAACGGCGGCGGGAAATCGACGCTCCTTAAGATCATTTCCCAGATATACTATCCGGAAAAAGGCGAGATCTCGGTTTCAGGGAAACTCGTGCCGTTCATTGAGCTTGGCGTCGGTTTCAACCCTGAGCTGACGGGGCGTGAAAATGTATATCTGAACGGTGCGTTGCTGGGCTTCACGCGCCGGGAAGTTGACCGTATGTACGATGATATCGTTGAATTCGCCGAGCTTGAAGAATTCATGGACCAGAAGCTTAAAAATTATTCTTCCGGCATGCAGGTAAGGCTTGCGTTCTCTGTTGCCATCAAAGCCCAGGGGGATATCCTTGTGCTTGATGAGGTGCTTGCTGTGGGGGACGAGGCATTCCAGCGCAAATGCGACGATTTCTTTACGGAGATCAAGCGGGATCCGAGCAAAACGGTTATCCTGGTGACCCATGATATGGGTTCGGTAACAAAATACTGCACCCGTGCCATGATGATTTCTGACGGTACTGTCAGGTCGATCGGGGACCCCGAGTCAGTATCAAAGCAGTATACCCTTGCCAACCTGGAGGCAGAAAAGGCCGAGGCCAGGCGCAGGCGGAAGGAAAACGGCGGGTATGCGAACGGGCTCAATGAGCGGTGCCCCATCCTGAAGACTTCTGCTGTATCGTCAATGGTCAACAGCAGCTCGGATATCTTCCGGTTTGATGTGGAATACAGTTTCGACGAGCCCGGTGATTTCTACCTGGCTATCGCCCTGCATGATATAAGGCGCGGAGGCATAACATATGATACGGGCAACCATAATCTGAAAGCCCTGCAGCACGGGCATCATACGGTACGGTTTGAACTGCCCCTGGACCTTTTCAACAACGGCGAATTCAGGCTTGTGACTTCGCTGTGGAAAGGCAGCGCGGAGGATCCTGATACCGCGGAATTCGTTGCCGTGGCGATCGATGATAATGCCTGCGATTTCGTGGTCCGTGATAAGCGGAACAGCGACTATGCGCTGCTGAGCGACCGGGTGCTGAGGATAACCCCGGAAGACCCTTCGCAGATCGAATATATCCAGCGCCAGTGACTCAGCAACTCAGTAACAGGGCAAAATCCCATCGCAGGATGGGCAGATGGTGTAAGGTAGAAATATGGTACGCAGAAAGCGCAGTAGAACTGCCGGCAGTAAAGGCGACGGCTGGGAAGCGGTATCCCGTGTGGTCTTCCCTGTTGAAGACGGGCAGCAGGTCATGCCCCTTTATGCTATTGATTTCACGCGCCCCCGCATAAATGAAGCTGCGCTGGCAACGTCCGGCGTGCTCCCGAAGCTGGACGTGGGCGCCATGACCCGGGGCAAGTTCCAGGAACTTGTGCGCACCAGCGGCATCGGCGATTCCGTAACGTGCGATTCCTTCACTGTCAACAGCCGTACGCAGATAACTGTCCGCCGGCGCGGGTATGCCTCGCTGTGCACTTTCTTCAATGCATTCCCTGCCGCATACTGGCGCCGGTGGACGTCTGTACGGGAAGTGCGTTTTTCCGCTCGGGTACAGGGCAGCGGGACCGTCCGGCTGTTCAAGTCTACCGGCCGCGGGCTTATCTATGCGGCTGCAGAGGGGATAGCTGTTGATGCCGCCGACGGTTTCCACGACATCAGTGCCGAGATACCTCTGACCGGGCTTATGGACGGCGGCTACTTCTGGTTTGATGTTGAGGCTTCAGACAGCCCGGTGAGCGTAGCAGATGCCCGATGGTCCGTGCCGCGCGAGGCAAAAACTGCGCATCTGTCGGGAGGAAAGGCTGAGACGACGCTGTCAGTTGCCATAACGACTTTCAACCGCGCCCCATACTGCCTTAACCAGCTGCGGACGCTTGCCAATGCCCCTGAACTGCGCCGGCGTATCGACACTGTGTACTGTGTTGACCAGGGGACGGACCGTGTGGAAAACCAGCCCGGTTTTGAGCAGGTGTCGGCTGAGCTGGGCGGCCAGCTCTCCTATATCTGCCAGCGTAACCTGGGCGGTTCAGGCGGCTACTCGCGCGGCATGTATGAAACTGTGAAAGCAGGCCGGAGCGATTATGTGCTCCTTCCCGATGATGATGCCGTCAGCGAGCCTGAATCCATCCTCCGCGCCGTGCAGTTTGAGGATTATGCGGTAAAGCCGCTGCTTGTGGGCGGTGCGATGTTCCATCTCGATAACCGCACCGTGCTGTATACCCAGGGTGAGCGCATCAACTCTTCGCGCATGTGGAATATGCCGTCTGCCGGGCTTGATTATAATTTTGATTTTGCGGCCAGCCCTCTCCGTGACGCCCCTGAACGGCATCAGCGGGTGGACAGCGATTATAACGGATGGTGGATGTGCCTTATCCCCGTAGCTGTCCTTAGGGAGATCGGCCTGTCCCAGCCGTTCTTTATCAAATTCGATGATATCGAGTTCTGCCTGCGGGCCAGGCGCCATGGCTGCCCGACTGTATGCCTGCCCGGTGTGGCAGTCTGGCATCAGGCGTGGCATGATAAAGACCCTACGCGCGGCTGGGAAGAGTATTTCATCCAGCGTAACCGGTGGATATCTGCGCTGCTGTGCTTCCCGGACCATCCTCCGCGCATGCTTCTGGAGAACCTGCGGTGGGATGCAAGCGTCAGCCTGCGGTTCCTCTACTCTGCCCTCGCCCTGCATACAATGGGCCTGAAAGATATCCTTAAAGGGCCGGAATATATTGCCCGGAGCCTTCCTGTGAAGCTTGACGAGGTGAAATCCCTGCGCGCGCAGTTTGATGATGCGCAGGTGAAAAGCAGTTTTGAGGATTTCCCCGAGCCGGCAGGGGAGATGGCTTCGCACGGCAAACGCCGTGAAAGCCTGACTATGAAGGATTATTATAAGGCTGTCCTGGGGCTTCTCGGGCGCTGTGCTGCAGCGGGGTTTGCAGGAGGCGCGAAACGGAAACAGGGGCATCCTTCCCGTCCTGATATTGCTGTCCCGGCAAAAGATGCTTCCTGGGCAGGCATAGCACTGCACAACCTTGATTCGGCACTTCTGACAGCCCCTGACGGAAATACCGTGGCGTGGGTCAGGCGCGATGACAGGCGTGCGCGCCAGGGGATGCTGGAGAATGCCCGCCTTACTCGCACTATCCTGAAAAACTGGAAAAAACTTGCCCGGGAGTATGCTGATTACGACATGGCATCAATAAGTTCATGGGAACATATTTTTAAACAGGAGTAGCGGGAGCCGACAGGGATGCGCGGGCCCGGGAGGCTGAAGGGCCGAAGGATACGGAAGAAATAAAGCAGGTTAAGGCAACTATGGAAACTGAGCATACCAACCGGCAGGCCGTCGGGGGCCGCGCGGAAGCCGCAATGCAGGGCAGCGATACCAGTCAGGATACGCAGGTGCAGGCTGCTGGTGCTGCCCCTGCTGCTCGCGTCCCTGCCTCTGCTTCTGCCTCCGGGCCGGCACCGGGTACCCGCCGTGCATTGAACATACTGGGCAGTACGGCCAGGTTCCTTGCGGATCCGGCTGCGCTGGTTTTCGGTGTTATTGCCGGCGGGCTTTCCTGCCTGAGCTGCGTAGTTGACGGCCTTGCACAGTTTGAGGGCTCTTCGGCGCCATATTTGAGGACTGTCGCGGTTGAGCGCGGAGTCGTTTTCGGTATCGCGGCGTATCTGGTGACACTGGTTATTTTCCGCTGGGCGGATTGGACGAAGCGCCGCGGCAGCGGTACCCGCAGCACCGGCATCAGCGGCGGTACCAGCAGCGATAGCGTTAGCAGCCTCCGGGGCGGCAGCTTCCCGGATAGCGGGAGCCGGCTGTCACGGTTTACCGCACATGTTTTTGGACGTATGCAGCCTGTAACGTTCGGCGCAGCCGCTAAAAAATATCTGCTTATTTTCTGGACAGCAATAGCCGTCAGCTGGATCCCCTGGCTTATGGTCTATTGGCCGGGCGCCCTCCGCGACGATACGCTTGCGCAGTATTTCCAGTCGCAGGGGTACCACGGCTATTATACCCGCCACCCTCTTATGGGGACCTTTATCTTCGGCCTGTTCTGGCGGATAGGCCAGGCGATGGGGAATGTCTTTTATGGGCTGATGGTGTATACCATAATCCAGACAGCCTTCCTTTCCCTGGCATGCGCTCTTGTGCTGTGCTACATGCGCAAGCGCGGTGTCCCTGCTGCCGTACTGTGGCTCACTATGGTATTTTTCACCACAGGATATGTCGTTGCCGGGGTCGTACCGACTATGAGCAAAGATTCGTTGTGGGCGATCGTTATGGCTCCGCTGGCGCTGATATTTATCGAAGCATGCCTGACGCGCGGGCAGGTGCTCAGGCGCTGGCCGGTACTGGTATCTTTTATGATCCTCGCCGCTTTCTTCCTGGCGATCAAGCGTACGGGGATCGAAATACTTGCAGTTTCCGGTATCTTTCTGATTGCTGCAGTGCTGGCTCCCGGCTGCAGGATAAAAGCGGCAGGCAGCGGAAAACAGGCAGGAGCTATCAGCACAGCCCCGGACTCCGCACAGGCCGAACCCGGATACGCCGCTGCCGCAGCAGGCTCACTGCGTCCGTGCCGCCCCCGCCGTGCTATCATACAAACCTTATGCGCACTGGTTATCCCAATGGCTGCAGTGCTTGGCATCTGGGATCCGGCCTCAGTGAAACTGGCGGGGGCAGCCCAGTGGCCGCCGCTGGAACTGTACGGCTTTTTCTCCCAGCCGATCGCCAGGGTAGGGAGGTACAACCCGGACGGCCTGACGGATTCCGACCGCCAGGAGATCAATACGTATATGAAGCTGTCTGATGCGGTGGAGTTTTATAACCCTTCCCGTGAAGACGAGACGATGTACACTATAAAATACAAAGTTGTTTCACGGCACAGGGCGGATTTCATCAAACTGTGGCTCAGGATCGGGCTTAAGGATAAGCGGAATTTCAAGGAATACGCTAAAGCATACGCATTCGTGTGGCAGCCATGGTTCTCTACCCAGAAGCCGTTCGTATACCCTTCGTCATCCGCATATCTGTTCGATGAAGCATACATGGCCCAGTGGGGGAGGGAAGTGCATGATCCCCAGCTCGCCGAGCGTGCGCTTGCGCCGCTGAGGGACGGCGACCGGGGAGTTTCAGATGCAAAACACGAATGGCAGCTTTGCGCGGCGAAGTATTTCAAAAACCGTGCTGAAAGTTCCGATGAAGCCAGGGCAAGGCTTCTGGAATGCCAGGCCCAGGGGAGCCGGTGCGATGTACCGCTTGAGAAGCAGCCCGAAGCGCTGTCTGACAGGGTGCTGCAGCAGGTCGATATTTTCTTCAGTTCTATGGGGCTGTATGTAACGCTGATCCCGCTGGCAGCAGGGTTGTACCTGCTGACGCGCAGGCGCTGGCTGGCGCTGGCGGCATGGGTGTTCCTGCTTATGTTTGTGCTCCAGCTTATCGCATCGCCCGCTGCCCTGTACTGGTATCCCGTTCCGCTCTATTTCGTGCTGCCTGCATTCGCGGGGCTGATTTTCGATAAAAGCGGCAGGCAGCGGAAATAATATTCGTTTATTTTATTTGTTGCGCGAATATATTAAGCTTTGTTGCAAAGCTAAACTAAGAAAGGAGGGTATAATGACACCGAATACAGTTAAAGAGCTGGAATCAGCTTTAGCAGAGTTGAAAGCCAGTGATACTTTGACTTTTGAAGAGTTTAGTTCGGAAATCGAAAGTGATTTTGCCGTTATCTCTGAAAATACAGTTGATATCAGAACTGATTTTGCTGCTATGGGTGGAAGTCGTCCACGTCGAATGGGAGATTTCGGAGATTAGAACCATCTCGTCATACATATCTTTAGATATGTATGACGAGATATATGAAAGAAGAATATGGTATGCAAGTTCCAATCATTGCACCGCCGAAAGTAAAGATGTTTCAACTTATGGACTCTTTACCAACTCCGTTTCTTATTTATGATTTACCTGGTATAAAACATACTATTGAACAGTATAAACTAGATGTTTCATTAATTCCAAACGCGAAGTTGAACTGTGCTTTGAAAGCTTGCTATGTTCCTGAGGTTTTAAAGGTTTTTGTGGATGCGGGATTGGGGGCGGATACTGCTTCTCCAAAAGAATACGATTATGCAAGAAAGAATGATTTTAGAGAGATATCCGCCACGGGTCCTAGCTTCTCAGTTGTTAGTCAGATCTCTACCATGTTTGAAGAAGGAACTGATCTGGATGTTTGCTCATTAGATCAACTACAGTTTATCGTAAATAATTTTCCAGGATCAAATATTGGGTTACGATTGAGGCTGGAATTACCTAGAGAGCTAGATGGGAACGATACTTTTGCCAATAATAGTAGATTCGGCGTTAACGTAACAGATACGCGTTTACACTCACTTCTCGAACAAGGGAGTTTAACCGTAACTAGAATCCATTTTCATATTGGGCAGCTTGCGCCTCCTCGATTTTTATATGAGTTACAATATGCACTTATGGTAGCAAAATCGATCAGTACAATTCAGTATATAGATTTTGGCGGTGGCTTTTATGATTTATATGTAAATCGTGCAAAAGCTCGCTACGTTTTTAAACAGGTGAATGAGCTGGTTAAAGCATATAACATTAATCGTTCAATCAAATTTAGATTTGAGCCCGGTGCTGCTATCTCAGGACCTCATGGTTATTTAGTAACTACTATTCAATCAATAGAGCATTCTCATAAGTATTATGGATATGACATAGTACAGGTAGATTCCTCCGCTTGGAATTTTTCACCATGGCATGTTCCTAAAGTATTCAGTTTAGATAAGATACGGCAATCAGTTAAAAACAACCCTACACGACCAGCTATTCTAGCAGGCAATACTTTATATGAGAATGATTTTTTCGGCGGCGAGAATGTGTTACGTACACCGACACTTGATATTCCTGAGGAAACTAGTATCGGCGATAAGCTGGTAGTAACAAATTTTGGTGCGTATACTTTAACAAATAAAAGAGATTTTAATATGCTTGGGGATTTACCAGTATATCTATATACAGGGGAAGAAGTTACGCTAAGTAGTAATGGGTTATCAGATTTAGGAAAGTATAATGGGTGATGAAATAGGACTTGCTTTAGAACATGATCTGCTGCTTCGTGTGATTCAGCAGAATAAGGAGAGGGATCCCAAGCTTTTTGAACATATAGAGAATACACTTATGGATTTCGAAGATACGCGACAACCAAAAAAGTATGAAAGTTTTCTTTCTCGCCAAACAGCTCAGCTACGTACTGCATTTTACATTGATTCAGAGAGACGTGTTCGCGGACATATGCAAACACCGAGTGATGAGAAAGCTATTATCTTGCCATCGGGACAGAAGCTAACTTATAGTTATGCTCGAAGTGCTACTTGTACATTTTTAGAGGAAAAAATTGCTACAAATTATTGTGCACAGACGGATGAACGGTGCGACGGCATTCTTTTTAACAGCGGTATCGCTGCTATCAATGCATTATTGCATCTGATGGTTTATAATTTTAGCCAAATTCATCAACGATCTCCAGCGGTAGCTATTGTTGGTGATTATTTTGAGACATTAATGATCGGAGAGCTTTTATCAAATTATCAGACGAAAGTATCCCATTATAGTTCTATAACTGATATACCAAACTCACCTATTGATATTTTACTAATAGAACCTATACATTATAACTGGGGACTTGAAGGAACTGATTATAGTGCTTTGCTTTCGTTCTGGAGAGAAGTTGGAGCCCCATCATATGTTATAGTAGATTCGACTTTAACTCCCGAGTCATGGGGGAAATATAAAATACTTAAAAAAGCCAGAGAGTATGGAGTGGGAATACTTTGCGATGTACGTTCAGGATTAAAACAAGATCAGTTTGGTCTAGAACTTGCCAATGTCGGTATAGTTGAGGTATATCAGTTACATGATAAAGGGGATTTTTCTGGAGATCTGAGAAAAGTAAGGGCGATATATGGTACTGCGCTATCACCTTTTGAGTGTGTGATATTAGATAATTCTTTCTTCCTTAATAGGGAGTGGTTGAATACTCACGTTGCTTTAGTTGCTAAAAATAATTCATTGTTTGCAGAGGCCTTAGCTCCCCTTTGTGGGAAGGGCATTTTCCGATCTATAGCACACCCGGCTCTTTTGAAGTCAGCAAGTATCAATCATGCGCCTTTTTCTGTCCTTAAGCTACAGAATGACGGTTATGATGATTATATGTTTTTGCTTGGTGTACTTTATTATGAGGCTCATCAACGTAATATTGAGTTTACGTTTGGTGGGAGTTTTGGTTTCCGTGGACATAGGTATGATGCGGTAATTCCATTTAAAAGAGATTTGAGGTGCATTATGAAAATTGCTATAGGCTCACGAGCGGGAGTTTTTCTTCGCGAGATAATTAATTTGATTCAGGAGATTTCAAGTTTTGAGTCTATGCAAGGATTACGTGAAAACTATCGAATGGTTAAACCGGTAGAACTAGAGTTGTAGGAAGTTTACATAATGGAGCATCTTTCATTTACAGCAGTACTAAGGCAATTGGTCGGAATCACTAAAGGCCGCCGCATACTTCTTTCTGTGCTGACTCTTCTGTCTCTTATACAATCATTGGCTGAGGCATCACTTCCAGTAGGGCTTGGTGTTCTTGTTAATACAGTTAATGAGCATAATATTGTTGGGCTTATTTCGGTAAGTACCTTTCTTGTTGCTGCTGTTCTGATAAGGATAACGGCCTCTATAAGTGCGCATATCCTTGATACGCGCATTGGTATCGATATCAGGACTCAGCATAAAGAGAGAGTCACTAAACATGTTATTTCGTATAGAGGTGTTTTTGATAAGGGATTGAACACTGGTGACGTTGTTGAGGTAGCTGAGGATGATATAAGTGCGATAGCCAGCGGTTTTTCCGCGATTGAGTTTGTTATTGTCGGACTTGGGACTTACGCTGTTGCGGGCGTTTATCTACTTACGCAGTCGTGGCGTGTAGGGGTATCTATTCTTATAGCAGTCCCTATACTATGTCTGTTCTTGCCCAAAGTACTTCATAAACTGCGTAAGCACCTCGCCGAGTACAGAAACACTGCCGGAGCAATGACTTCTATGGCTATAGACGCTGCAACCGGGCACAGGGTATTGTCGGGTACACATGGACGCAAGGTATTTCTCGCCGGCTATCATAATTTATCTACAGAGATGAAGCGCAAAGGCCTTAACGTTGCTAATACGAGGGCATTAATTGACGGGCTGCGTGAACTTATCCCCGCATCAGTACTGCTGGCAGTCCTTGGTATAGCTTTGCTACAGTGGCAGTATGGCTGGATGAATGTTGGCCAGATTGTATCGTTTTATGGTTTAGCCACGTATCTGCTGCAGCCTGTGACAGCGTTAATTTCGTCTTTGCAGCAGTTTGTTCCAGCGGCTGTTGGCCTAGAGCGTGAGCAGCGTGTTTTGTCTTCGGGGCGGGAGCCGCACAGAGGGGTATCAGTTATTCCTGAGGTAAAAACGGTTATGGATCCTCAGATTGGAATCCGCATAACACCTGGGTACACTGTACTTTTCGCAGATGCATTGTCTGAAATGAGCGGTATTGCTGAGCGGCTAGCTGGAGCTGATAATGAGGGTAGAGGTTTGATAAATGGTGTTTCATACTCCGTTTATTCAGAGAAGGCGATCCGGGAACGGGCAACTTTGCTGGATACCGATGCTAGCTTAGTTAGTGGGACTTTGTCCGAGATATTAGGAGGGTCTGAATATCCTGATGCTGTTAAAATTCGGGCTTTGCAGAATTCCTCTCTGGGAGAACTGATGGACAGTTTTAGTGATGGGCTGGACCACTATATTACTGACGGTGGGCGGAACCTGTCCGGTGGACAGCGTCAGCGATTATTACTTGCAAAAGCTTTGGTGCCGAGTCCTGCTGTGCTTGTTTTAGTTGAGCCTACCAGTGCTTTAGATACAGTTACAGAAAAGAATATTATAGAACAGCTGTACAACGAACGTAAGGATGCTATTACAGTTGTGGCTACCCATAGTCCGGCTCACATACGGCATTCGGATACAGTGCTTTGGATACGTGATAATGCATTGTTCATGAGCGGATCTCATCAGGAGTTGATGAAAAACCCGCAGTACAGGGAGATGTTTATAAATTTGGAGGAAATATGAGTATTAATGACAGTATGCGCAGCTATCAGCTACCTGTCGCCAGTGCTCAAGAAACATGGCGATATGTACTGAAAATAATGAAAGATCATAAAGGCGGGCTTGCTGCACTTGTGGTACTTCATGTTTTCGCTATCGGGGCAGGAGTATTTTCGCCAATATTATTCGGATGGCTGATTGATACTCTTACCGACGTAGCAGTACCCGTAAGGTTAAATGTTTGGGTACTGTTCTCAATATTATGTGTGGTATTGGCGATGCAGGCATTCCTGACGTGGTGCGCTCAACGTACTTCATGGAGATTCGGAGAAAATATTTTTATGCGGCTGCGTAATGATGTTATTGATGGAGTAACACGGCTTCCTCTAATAGTGGTTGAGCAGGCTGGTCGTGGTGATGTTATAGCCCGTACTACAAATGATATTGATGCGGTATCCGAAGCAGTTCGTATCGGACTTCCGGAGAGTTTAGTCGCGGTTCTGTATTTGGTGTTTGCTGCAGCATCCTCTTTCCTCCTGGATTGGCGGATTGCGTTTATTTCACTTGTAGGGCTGCCCCTTCTGTTCCTGGTAACGAGGTGGTATGTAAAGCGTTCGCAGCATGCCTATGAGGAGGAGCTTCGCAGCCATGGACGGTTCGATTCCATTTCCAGCGAGTCAATTGAATCTGCTCGTACAGTTGATTTACTTAATGATTCAAAACGTATTATGGATGCCTTGGGGGAGGGTGCCCATGATGTTTCTAAGGCTGAACGCTATACACTCTCTCTTCAGCAGTGGTGGTTTCCCGCGGTACAACTTGGCTATTACTTACCTTTTGCGCTTGTAGCAATAGTTGGGGGAGCTATGGTTCTTAACGACCAAGCTAATATCGGTATCGTAGTTGCGATAGCGATGAACACACAGCTGGTAGTAGATCCTATGGATGACCTTCTATACTGGACTGACCAGCTTCAGTTGGCTTGGGCTGCAATGCGCCGTATGGCTGGCGTTTCTACAACAAAGAGTGCTATTAGCTTAGATGGTTCAGAGGATACCGAGAACTGTATTCAGGATACTTCAGACGGGTGTATGGTTACTGTGGATAGCTTGTATGTTGAATATGAGAAAGGTAATCCTGTGATAAAAGATGTCAGCATACGAATAATGCCTGGTGAGAGTATAGCATTGGTTGGTCCATCGGGAGCTGGAAAAACTACGTTAGCCTTGGCGTTATGCGGCTTGATACCCCCAGCCGGTGGCTATGTTTCGATTTCGTATTTATCGCCAAAGCTATATGGGGGACAGCCTCGTGTGATGTTTGTAGCACAAGAATCACACATTTTTAGCGGAACACTGCGATTCAATTTACATCTTATCAATTCCTCTGCAGATGACGTGGCAATACGAAATGCGCTTATGCTCGTGGATGCTTCAGAATATAGCAGTCATTTGGATGATAATGTAAATGATCTTGACTTGGGTTCTGTAGATAAACAGAAGATAGCCTTGGCACGTGTCGTGCTAGAGAATCCTGATTTTGTCGTTCTTGATGAAGCGATGTCAACGTTTTCCTATGAGGAGATAGCACGTACTGAAACTATGTTTAGGAAGGTTCTGAAAGGGAAAACTGTGATCATGATTGCCCATCGCCTTCAGACGGCGATGAGATGTAATAGGATAGTACTCCTTGACCATCATCATATTGTTGAGCAAGGCTCCCCTTATGAATTATTGGCATCTGACAGTGATTTTGCGAAGTATATCAAACAGTAAGTAAAGTTAGAGAAAGATATTAATGAATTCTTCAGAGTTATATTGTATTAATACAGACTTCATTGTGCGCGAGAATGATACTAATAACAATCGTGTAATATTGTGGAATCCCGAAAGTGGGTTACAAATAACCATAGGACATGGTGCTTATTCAATCCTTACGCAATTTGCTTTCCCAATTTCAATTAAAAAATTGTTGTTATCAGTAAAGCCAGAGCGACGCGATACTGTTGAATCGGTGGTTCATTCTTTTATAGAATCTTCCCTTATCGTTTTAGCTAATTGTAATAGGAAGTATGAAAAAGATTTCCTTATGAGAGGTCTTTTTAATGCACCGATTAAATCTTTTAGTGAGGTGCTTGAAGATGAATCTATAGATATGGTTGCGTTAGGCGTTGAATATGATGCCGGTGTATCGAATCGGGAAGGCGCAAAAACAGCTCCAGATACGATACGAAAAGTAGCTACAAGTATCTTTAAATTGAATGACGATAAGGACGGTATGTGGGATCCTGTTCAGAAGAGAAGGATTCTGGAGAACACGCGGGTTGCTGATATTGGTAATATTGGAGATCAGATACAGACGCGGAATGGGAAGGTCTTTGATCGGTTAAAGACCATAGTTTCTTCTTTATGTAAAGAGGGTAAGAAGCCGGTTATACTTGGTGGAGATCATTCAATAACTTGGGCGATTGTTCAAGGGTATATAGAAAGTGGGTATGATAAATTCGGAATCATACACTTTGATGCCCACAGCGACTATTTATCCGCAATATTTGATGGTGACTGGCGGACATACTTGCATCATGGAAATGTAATGAGCTGGATTGCTGGGAGAAAGGAGATAAAAACAATAGCTCAATTTGGAGTACGGCAGATGATTGATGAAGACCCTGAAGAGACTTCAAAAATTCGTTTATGGGCTGGTAAAAGTGGCCTAGATCTATCCGCAGAACAGTATCAAAGCGAACTTGATTTTGATATCCCATGGCATATTACAGTTGATGTTGACGTTCTTGATCCATCGGTAGTTCCTGGAACTGGCACCCCTCTACCAGGAGGCTTAACGATTAATGAGCTTGAAGAGCTCCTTCAACGAGTATGTTTAGGCAGAAAAATCATTGGCGTAGATATCGTCGAGCTTATAGGAGATAACCACGAGCTGTCTGCTCTAGCTGCTGCGGATATCCTGCTCCGGGAAATGGATATCGCCGCAAGAAGCGATATCTAAGAGTACTATATAAATAATTGATTATATAAATATGATTTATCTGCGATAATAAAGTTAACTTTCGCCAATTATCACCCCGTATTCTGCAGCCCTGCCGCCACGCCTGATACTGTGCACAGGATCAGGTATATATAATCTGCTGTCTGGGATTCGTTAAGTTCAGATTTACTATCCTGGCGGCGCAGGGACCTCAGGGCCCGTACCTGTGCAAGGGACAGGGCATCTACATACGGCGAGCGGATGCGGATAGCCTGCCCGAGGATATGCCGGTGCTCCAGCGGCCAGTCGTCGCCCGTAATGCGCAGCACCCATTCCCGTGTCAGCCGCATTTCGTCCAGGACTTCTTTTTTCAGGTCTTCGCGTTTGCCCAGGTCAAGATACATATGCGCAATATGGCTGTCCGTTTTGGCGAGGGACATTTCGATGTTGTCGATGAATGTGCTGAACAGCGGCCACTGCCGGTAGGCTTCGCGAAGCTCGCTGAGGTTGCCGAAACGCTCGCATGCCGTCCCCAGCCCGTACCATGCGGCAAGGTTGATGCGTGCCTGTGCCCATGAGAACACCCATGGGATCGTGCGCAGGTCGTCAAGCGATTTGGCCCCGAGACCGCGTTTTGCAGGGCGTGAGCCTATGGGGAGAAGGCCGATTTCGGTCAGCGGCGTCACAGTGGAGAACCATGGTGTGAAATCCTGCGAGTTCAGCAGCCCTACGTATTTTTCACGCGATGCACGGTCCAGGGTGTCCGCCATCCCGGCGTATTTCCCGGTCATGTCAGTATTGGTCTTTTCAGTGCTGGGGGCTGACTGCAGAAGCGTTGCTGATGCAATGGCCTCAACGTGCCGGGCTGCCAGTATCGGGTTCCCGTAGCGTGCAAAAATGACTTCGCCCTGTTCCGTAACTTTGAACCGGCAGTTTACGGAGCCTGCCGGCTGTGCAAGGACTGCGCGGTTCGCAGGCCCGCCGCCGCGCCCGACAGCGCCGCCGCGCCCGTGGAAAAGCGTTATATCAATGCCGTGGCCCTTTGCCCATTCGGCTATCCGCCCCTGCGCGCGGTGGAGCGCAAGGGTCGCTGAAGTAGGACCGGCGTCTTTTGACGAATCCGAGTACCCGAGCATGACTTCCATACGGTTGTCTGTTGCCTTCAGCCGTGCTCTGACTTCAGGTATCCTGATGATTTCTTCGAGTACGTCTACGGAATTCTCCAGGTCTTCCAGCTGCTCGAACAGGGGGATGACATCAAGGGTCGGCGCATTCTTGGGGTCGGCGAAAGCCAGGCGGTTGAGCTCGTAAACATCTTTGACATGCTGTGCAGTTTTGCAGAAAGATATGATGTACCGTCCGGCAGCTTTCCTGCCGTTATGTTTCTGGATCGCCCCCAGTGCGCGGAATGTGCTCAGCACTTCCTGGGTCATAGGCTCAAGCGTCCCCCGCTCGCCGTGCAGCCCGTGCTCGCGGATATCTTCCAGGGCCCGTGTATGCACAATGGAATGCTGGCGGAATTCCATTTCGACCATATGGAATCC
>ERZ773070.848-NODE-848-length-20373-cov-128.447387_pt1 | contig 20373 bp, 14 predicted proteins | sample MGYA00580618_ERZ773070 | MGnify/ENA primary metagenome ERZ773070 (study PRJEB29015, sample SAMEA2738023) | human oral metagenome | biome: human oral; feature: human-associated habitat; material: dental | place: China | collected 2019 ... | reverse complement strand
CCGGGCGGCGCGGGGCGGCCGGGGCGCCCGGGCCGGGAGCGGTCGCCGACGACGTCGGAGCCGGCGCGGCTGACCGCGGCTCCGCACCCGGCGCCGGGATGATCGCCCGGGATCGCGCCATGGCCCGGCACCGGATGTTGTCCACAATCGGACTCGCGCGAGAGGAACGGGTCCGCCCCGCACACACTCCGGGCATGACGAGCACACCCAGCACGCACACGGGGCGGCCGGCCCGGTCGGGCCCGCCGTCCCACCGCCCCATCGCGAGGGTCAGGGCCGGTCTCCGCCGGCGTCCCGGAGGACCGGCGCGCGGCGCCGCTGTGCTGCTGTGCGTCGTCCTGCTGCTCGCGGTCGGACCCACCGCGGGGTGGGCGGACGGCGTCCACGTGATCCCGGTCGACGGCCCGGTGCTGCGCGGCTACGACCCTCCGGCGAAGAAGTGGCGGGCAGGGCACCGCGGCGTCGACCTGGGGGGCATCGTCGACGACGTCGTCCATGCGGCGGCCGACGGCACGGTCACCTTCGTCGGCACGATCAACGGCGTCCGGATGCTCACCGTCACGCACGAGGGCGGCCTGCGCACCACCTACCAGCCGGTGGCCGCCACCGTCGCGCAGGGCGACCACGTGATGGCGGGCCAGCAGATCGGCACGCTGCTGGCGGGTCACTGCCCCGGGCAGGCCTGCCTGCACCTCGGCCTCAAGCGCGGCGACGAGTACCTCGATCCGCTGGCCTGGATCAACGGCGGCGGGAGCGGTGGCGACGTCAGCCTGCTGCCGGCCGACGCCGCGCTCCACGACGTGCTGCCGGCATGGTGGGTGGAGCGTCTGCGCAGGGCGGCGGCCGACGCCGGCGGCAAGGCACCGGGCTGGCCCGCCGACGGGCCGGTCACCTCCCCGTTCTCGAACCGGATCAACCCGATCCTGGGCACGAGCGAGCTCCACGACGGCCTCGACATCGGCGCCTCGTGCGGTTCACCGGTGCGGGCGGCATGGGCGGGCACGGTCAGCTACGCCGCGCCGATGAGCGGTTTCGGCAACCGGGTCGAGGTCGACCACGGCGAGATGGAGGGCCGGCACCGCTCCAGCTCGTACAACCATCTCGCCGACGAGAGCGTCGGGCTGGTGCACGTGGGCGATCACGTCGAAGCGGGCCAGGTCATCGCCTACGTCGGCACGACCGGCCTGTCCACCGGCTGCCATCTGCACTTCTCCGTCTACCTGGACGGCTCGGCCGTCGACCCCGCCCCGTACCTGCCGTGACCGAGCATGCCGGAGGAACCGGGGCCCGGCCCGACGGGGCACGGTCCCCACCACCGGTCGGTCTCCGGGGCCGGACCCGCCGGGAGGAATCCCGCAAGGGGCCGAACGGTCGAGTGTGCGTTGCCGCCGACGCGTGCTCCCCGGCTGCTCCCAGGCCCGCGGGCGCGCCTCCACGCCGTTGTTTTGTAGGCGGCTGTTGCAGGCGGCGCGGCGGCTCCACAGCCGCCACCCGCCGGGCTCCACGTTGTGGGCCCGGGGCCAGCGGTCCCTGCGGCTGCTCTCAGGCCCGTGGGTGCGCCTGTCTGTAGACGGCCCGGAGCCGCTCGTCGCTGATGTGGGTGTAGATCTGCGTGGTCGCCAGCGAGGCGTGCCCGAGGATCTCCTGCACGCTGCGCAGATCGGCCCCGCCTTCGAGGAGGTGGGTGGCCATGGCGTGGCGCAGCCCGTGCGGGCCGACGTCGGGGGCCTGCGGGACGGCGCGCAGGGCGGTGTGCACGACGCGGCGCACGACGGCCGGGTCGATGCGCCCGCCGCGCACGCCGAGGAAGATCGCGTGCCCCGAGGCGGGCCTCGCCCACTGGGGGCGCTGCGCCAGCCAGGCGTCCACGGCCCTCAGCGCCGGGACGCCGAGCGGCACGACCCGCTCCTTGCCGCCCTTGCCGAGCACCCGGACGGTACCGGTGGCCGCGTCGATGTCGCCGATGTCGAGCCCGCACAGCTCGCTCACGCGGATGCCGGAGCCGTAGAGCACCTCGAGGATCGCCACGTCGCGGGCGCCTCGGGGGCCCTCGGCCTCGGCCGCCGCGGCGGCGGCCGCGTCGAGGAGCTCCCGGGCGTCGTTCCGGGTGATCGTCCGCGGCAGCGCACGACCGACCTTGGGCGATCTGAGCCCGCCGGCGATGTCGACGGGCACGATCCGGTTGTCCTTCGCCCATGCGAAGAAGCCTCGGACCGCCCCGGCACGGCGGGCCAGGGTGGCGGCCGCCGCGCCGTCGTCCTGCTGGGCGGCGAGCCAGCGCCTCAGTTCGGCCAGCCCCACCTCGGCCAGATCGGTGCGGCCGCGCGCGGCGAGGAAGTCGAGCAGCTCGCCGACGTCGCCCAGATAGGCGCGCACGGTGTGCTCTGAGCAGCCGCGCTCGAGCGCCAGGTGGTCGCCGTAGCGCGCCACGACGGCGCTCCACGGATGCCGGTCCTGGCCCGCGGAGGAAGTGCCCACGGGCGCGAGTATAGGTTTGGTCAGTGCGGTGCCGGCCGAGGCCACCGCGCGTCGGCATCGAGCAGGAGGAACAGATGAGAAGCCCGGCAGAGTGGGCCACCACCGGCAATCTGCTTCGGATCACCCGCTGGGACGAGCCGGTGATGAGCTCCCCGACCCGCCCGGTCACGGACTTCGGCGACGAGCTGCACCAGCTGGTCGCCGACATGTTCCGGACGATGGCGGCCGCCGACGGGGTCGGTCTCGCCGCGCCCCAGATCGACTCGGATCTGTCGATCTTCGTCTTCAACTGCCCCGACGCCGACGGGCGCCTGATCCACGGCATCGTCTGCAACCCGGTCGTCACGCTCCCCGAGGGCAAGGACCGCCGCCTCGTGAGCGAGCAGGAGGGCTGCCTGTCGTGGCCGGGCGCCTACCAGCAGCTCGCCCGCCCCGACTTCGCGATCTGCGAGGGCCAGGACGAGGACGGCGAGCCGGTTCGCGTCGAGGGCACCGGCCTGCTGGCCCGCTGCCTGCAGCACGAGACCGATCACCTGCACGGCACCGTCTTCGGCGACCGCCTCTCGAAGCGCTCGCGCCGCCGCCTCGACGAGGAGAAGGAGCGGCTCGCCCCCCTCTACCCGGACGACTGGCCGATCCACCCCAAGCGCACGGCAGGCGAGGTCGACGGGCGTTGAGGTTTTCGACGTCCCGAACCAGGCAACGCTGCTCCGGAGGCTGATGCCCCGCCAAGGCGAGGATGATCGAGTCACACGGCGGTGCACCGCGGCTCGCCCGTCACGCGCGCCGAAACAATCGACTCGATCAGTCCGTCGTTCTAACCCGCCCACAAGCTTCGGCAGATGGGATGCGACAGGGGGACAGGGCTTCTGGGGCCCTGGGAGCAAAACTCGTCTGGTCCGCTTTCCCCTCAGGGAGCAGGGGTGTCCTCGTCAAGTTCCCCGGAGTCCCCTTCGTACTCGTAAGCCGCGCCAGCAGCAGGAAGTTCCTTGAGGCGCTTCTTCAACCGATTTGCCGAGATGGTGAAAGTCGTCATGGTCAGGCCGCCGGAGACGACACCCCCAACGACTGGTACCGCCTTACCGACGCTCTTGGCGAAGACCTCCTTGTTGACCTTCACACCCAAGGCCTGAAAAATCTTCTTGATCGCGGGATAGTAGCTGGTCCTGGTCAGGGCCTGTTTCTGGATGTTCTTCACCACTGATTTCTGGACGGTCGACGCAGCGAACTTCGATAAGGACATACCTGCGGTGCCGACCCCCTCGGCAACGCCGAGAAGTACAATGAGGATTCCCATGGTCTGGTCGTCCACTTCATCACCGGGCTTCAAGAAAGAACCCCAACCATACGCATAGGCAAGTTTCTGCTCAATCCGTATGATATGCGCATAATATTGCGCCATGTCGGTGGGTATGGTGGCGAGCAGGGCGAACCCTCCAGGCAGCCCCGCCGCGAAAGAAATGCTGGAGGCCTTGCTCGTCTCGAAGCGAATGGCCTTCGTGGCGATCTTGTCCATGATCTCCTGAGGCACACCAGCCTCGAACGGCGATGTCGCCACTGCCTCGTCAATCACGGACTGGGGGCAGTAAACCTTCAGTTCCTTCTCAAGCCACTTGTCACGATCAATGGCGACACCGGGGATGGCGACAGCCTGCCTGATGAGATTCTCCATCAGTTCAGCAGGATCCACATGAGCGTTCGAAACTTTCTCGGTGACCGTCGTGTAGACAGTTCGAACACGACCCCTGACATCCCCATCATGATCCTTAACAGGATCTTCATTTTTTGCGTTCACGACAATCCTCTCTTGATCAGGTATGGCCGGCATGAAACGAAATCGTATTTTTCATGGATTTCTCGTGTCGTTTCGGATATGATTGAGGCATGCAGGTCGGGGTCACCCCGGAGGAAACCGCTGTTCTGATTAGGTGGAAGAAACGCACGGACAATTACGTGCTTGTTCGGATGAAGGCAGAAGCCATCCTGTATGCTTCTCGTGGCGTTGATGTGAGTATCATCGCTGAAATGGTTGAGCGCAGCGTGAAAACCATCCGGGAGTGGCTGGCCGAGTGGCAGGACAGCAGGATGTGCTCGGTGCTCACCGGGCATGCAGGGAACCAGAACGCGGCGAAACTCACCCGCGCACAGAAGGAAGAACTCACGGCCGTCCTGGCCCGGCCGCCCTCCCAGGCGGGTGTCCACGCCGAGTTCTGGGACGTCCCAGCGATACGTGAGGTCGTGAAGATCCTGTTCGACGTGGAATACCAGGCGGATTCTTCGTACCAGTTGCTCCTGCGGTTCTGCGGGCTGAGTCTTGAGCTGCCGGACCCGTTCGACGAGCGCCGCGACGAGAAAGCCGTCACCCGGCGCATGGCCGAGGCGACGACCCAAGTCAATGCCCTGTTGGACGCCGGTTGGGAGGTGTACGCGGTCGACGAGGTCCGCTTGGAGTACGAGGCCTGGACCCGCCGGATGCAGCTACCGAAAGGGCAGCACACCAAGCTGTCCGTGGACCGGAAGAAGACGTCCCAGTCGTTCTTCGGTGCGCTCTCGTTGATCGGCAAGAAGGTCAAGTTGTACCCGATCGAGGTGAACTGGAACACCGAGCAGACGATCCTCGCGCTGGAACGGCTTCAACGAGAAACCGAGGCAGAGAAGATCGCGGTTGTCCTGGACAACGCCCGATTCCCCATGCCAAGATGCTGGCCGGCCTCTACGGGCCGGGTCAGCTGCTGGAGCGCATCATGCCGATCCATCTGCCGCCGTACGCGCCCGACCACAACCCGGTCGAGCACGTCTGGAACGCGGCCAGGAACAACATCGCGACCATCCAGCGCGAGACCCCCGAAGAAACCCTCGGCGCGTCCGCCTCACACATCGCCGGCCGAACACTCGACCACGGCTTCGAGCACCTCCCACTCCGCGAAACCAGAAACGATCTTGTTTCATGACGGCCATACACCATTCTTTTAACAAGGTTTTTGGTGAGTCGGTATGGGAATTTGTTTGAGGTGATGAAGGTTTCGAATGCGGTTCTGGTGTTCTCGAAGGTGGCGCGTTGGTGGTTGCTGATGGAGTCTTTTGCTTCTTTCCAGACGTGTTCTATGGGGTTCAGGTCGGGGCAGTAGGGTGGTAGATTGATCAGGTGGACTCGTTCCAGGTTCTTGGTCGCGCCCAGTTCTTGTTTCAGTTCCTTGAACTTGTGCCAGGCGGCGTTGTCCCAGACGATCACGATGTCCTTGTCGGGGTGCTTCAAGGTCAGATCGATCAGCGCGTTGGAGATGGTATGGCTGTTCTGCCAGTCCAGACCCATCAGGTCGACGGTGCCGTCGTCCTGGTGGAGAAAACCGATGTAGTTCTGGGCCTTGCGTTCCCGGTCGACCCGGATCCGGGTCTTGGTGCCTCGCGTGTACCAGGCCCGGCGCATGACGGTCTCGTGTTCGATCCGGACCTCGTCGGCCGCCACGACCAGCACGTCGGGGCCGGACCAGTCCTGGTCGAGTTCTCGCCCGATGTCGCCCATCCGGGCCTCAACGGTGGCCGGGTCGGGTCGGCGCCGGTCAACGCCCTCGGGCCGGTGGAACGACAGGCCCGCCATGTGCAACAGGAAGTGGTAGGACGAATCGGACTCGTAGACCACCTCGAAACGATCCCAGAACCACTCGGACATGCCCGGCACGTCCCAGAAACTGGCCGGTAGCCCGGCCTCGGACGGGGGCCGGGACAACACGTCCAGGACCTCTTCGCGCTGCTGCGCGGTGAGCAGCCAGGCGTTCAGGTTACCCGCATGCCCGGTGTGAACAGACCCCAACCGGGTCTGGTTCCAGGCCCTGGCCCAGGCGCGCACGCTCGTGGGTGTGCGTTCGACCACATCGGCGACCGTCCGCGCGTCAATGCCCTTGGACAACAAGATGATCGCCTCTGATTTCAATTTCATCAACACGTACGGGGCTGTTTTCTTGTAGTCCTGCAAGACCCGCCATTCCTCATCGGTGACCAGAACCTGATCCATGACCCGAATCATACGACAAACACCACCGGCCCTGCACGGGAACACGCCCAACAACCCACCACCAACAAAAATCTTGTTAAATGAGAGCTATATTAATAAGCCTCATCAATCCAGATTTAAATTCTTCGCGAGCAATCGTCCATCCACGCCAACCTTCTTGCCGAACCACACGCGAATGAGCTCAAATCCCTGCCTCGCAAAAACATAAGAAGCATAGGGGTCAGGCAACTCCCTATCCGCATGCTTGGCCCCCAAATACGCATCTTTGAAGCACTTGACCCAATCCGAATTCTTCATGCCTTTACCTGAAGGCTTCGCTCCCTGTAAGATCTTGCACAAGAGTTCGCTTCGAAACCTTCTGTCGACTTCATCATCTTTCGAAATGAAATCATTTACTATTTCCTTGACTAAAGCCTCAAATTCAGGATTTTTAGCATGGTTCACACCTCTGCGTCTCTGGATTTCAAAGCCCAAGGACTCAAGGGCAACGGCAATCTGGATAAGTTCAGCTTCGACCGTAGCCCCCGCCTGGAATAAGGTCGTGGTGGCGATGCGCAGGGGCTTCGACCAGGAATCCCATGCACGCATGAAATCAGAAAATAATTTCGGGTCCATGTCATCGTATTTAAACAGAGGATGGTCCCGCGCCGGGTTCATACGTTCGACATGACGCGAAACATATCCGAACTCAGGCTCATGGACCTCGGCCCAGCGGCGCTCTACTTCAGCTCCCTTGACAGAAGATTTGATATCATTGGAAACATTCACAATCTTGACAGCACAAGGCTTTCCGTAAACCAAGCACATCATATCCTGCATCATGCCATGAAATCGCGCATGATCATCCCATGGTCGCAACTCAGCAGAGGACGTCTGGAAATGAACTCGATAGTCAAGGCCAATCCATCCAGTGAATCTCCTCAAAAGAGGGATGATCGACGTGGAAAGCTTGCTCCCCATAGGTCCTTGCAGCTCGATCGAAGGAATATTTTTCACACGAATTTCAACAGCTTGCCCACCGACATCAGAGCAATCAATAGAAACGACCGGATATTCAACACCGGACCATTGATAAAGTCCGTCGATGATTGTCTTCATGCCGACAATAACTTTAAATGAACTCTCCGAGAAATCTGATTCAACAATTCGATCGACCTGGATGTTACACTGCCCCTCCCCGCGCAAATCAAATCTGGTTCTCGCTATTCTACTGGAAGCCAGCCACAAGGCACCGTAGGAATCCTTGAATACCATCTCGTCAGGAATGCCTGACATGCCATCAGAAAGTGCTTCCTCGACATCGATTCTTTCGGAAGGGATCTGAACCAGACAACCCTTCTCATTGAATTCTAGAGCAGCAACGACCGGATCATCCGAGAACCCGTACAAATAACCGACTCGAACTCCTTCTTTCCTGATGCTCACAGCGAATCCTTCCCTCTTACATACCCCGGCGCCAGCGTCTCCATCTGCTCGATGACCAGTTCGACGGCGCTCTTCTGCTTGTCCGGCGGGTAGTGGTGTCGGCGCAGCAGCCGTTTGACGCTGGCCCGCAGTCTCGCCTGCGCCTCCGGGCGACGAGTCCAGTCCGTGCGGGTGTCACGGCGCATGACCGCCACGAGCTCGCGGGCGATCCGGGCCAGCACGTCGGTGCCCCGGGCGAGCACGGCCGAGTCGTTCTGGCACACTGCGTCGTAGAAGGCCAGCTCGTCGTGGCTCAATGGCGGGTCGAATCTCGTGCCGCGGCCGTTCTCGGCTCTGACATCCTCGGCGAGTCTGCCGAGTTCGTAGATGACGTCGGCTGCGGTGATCTGCTGGTTCGTGTAGCGGATCATGAGTTCGCTGATTCGTTCGCTGAATGTCTTGCGGCGCACGACGTTGTTCCTCGTCACCGCTTCGGCCTCCTTCACCAATAGGTCGCGCAGTGCCTCGACCGCCAAGTGCGGGCTGGGCCCCTGCCGCATCTGCTCGATCGTCTGCACATCGAGTTCTTGGAGTGTCGGCCGCTGCAGACCGGCGGCCTCGTAGAGGTCGGTGATGTCACCGGCCGCCGTGGCCTGGGCCACTGCCCCGCGCAGGACGCGCACGATCTCCTCGGGTACCGGCTGACCGTTCGCCTCGCGCTGGCGCGCGTCGAGCTTGGCCATCCACACGCGCACCTCCTCGTAGAAGCGCACCTCGGTGGCGATCTCGGCGAGGTTCTCGGTCCCGCCGGCCAGCGTCCACATGCGGGCCAGTTGGGTAGACAGCGCGCGAAAACGTTCCCCGAGCGTCTGTCCATCCTGTTCGGCCTGGTTGCCGGGGGTGGCCGGGGAGCGCAGATACTCGACCGTGTCGCTGACGGCCCGCAGGCCCGCGTCCCTTGCGCCGCTGGTCGCCGTGGTCCGCCAGTCATGGCCGACCAGCAGCTCCCGCAGAGCCGCGACGATTTCCCAGGTGACGCGAACGGCTTCGGCAGTGTCCCGTCCGACGGGCCTGGTCGTCTCGTCGGTCGCCGTGTACTCACGCAGGGCCTGATTTAGGTTCTCGGTGAGCGGGGCGTAAGCGACGAGCAGTCCGTCCTGCTTGCCGCGGAAGGTGCGGTTGACGCGGGCGAGCGTCTGCATGAGCAGGGCGCCTTTGAGAGGCCGGTCGAGGAAGAGGGTGTGCAGGGGCGGGGCGTCGAAGCCGGTGAGCATCATATCCTTGACGATGACGAGTTCGAGGTCGTCATCCACGTCCCGGAGCCGGTTCTTGATCGCCTTGTTCTGCGAGTCACGACGCACGTGGCTGCGGATGGGTTCGGGATCGGAGGGGCTGCCCGAGTAGACGACCTTGACGAGGCCTCGGTCGTCCTGGTCAGAGTACCAGCCGGGGCGCAGTTCGACGATCCTGGTGTAAAGCCGCGCGCAGATCTCGCGGGTGGCGCAGACGATGAGAGCCTTGCCATGCGGTTCCGTGTTCTCGCCGGGTTCAGTGGGGGCGAGGAACTCCGTCATGCTCTCGCGGCGCCGTTCCCATTGCTCGACGATGTCGCGGGCCAAGGCGTCGATGCGTTCCGGAGCGCCGTAGATCGCGTTGAGCTTGGCCACGGTGCGCTCGACGCGTTCGCGGGCCTCGTCATCAAGTCCTTCTGTCTGCTCGTCGGCTAGCTCATCGAGTTTCTCGGCGCTCATGTCGTCGTCGAGTCGAACCTCGATGAGGCGGGGCTCGAAGTAGACGGGCACGGTGGCGCCGTCGGTGACGGCCCGTGACAGGTCATAGATGTCGATGTAGTCGCCGAACACCTCGCGGGTGTTGTGTTCTACCTCGCTGATGGGGGTTCCAGTGAACGCGATGAGCGTGGCGTTGGGCAGGGCGTCACGCAGGTGCCGGGCGTAACCATCGAGGTCGTCGTAGTGGCTGCGATGGGCCTCATCGACGATGACGACGACGTTGCGGCGGTCGGTGAGCAGCGGGTGAGCGTGCCCGGCGTCGTGCTCGGCAGCGGTACGGCTGAACTTCTGCAGGGTCGTGAAGTAGATGCCACCGCTGGCCCGGCCGGCGAGCTCGCTGCGCAGTTGAGAGCGACGTTTGATCTGCCGGGGCTCGTCGGGCAGCAGCGTGGAACGGGCGAAGGTGCCGTACAGCTGGCCGTCGAGCTCGTTGCGGTCGGTGATCACCACGATCGTCGGGTTCTGCATGCGCGGGTGCGTGAGGACGAGGTTGGTGTAGAGCTCCATCTCCATCGACTTGCCCGAGCCCTGCGTGTGCCACACGACACCGGCTTTGCCGTTGGTGCCGAGCGCCGCCAGCGTGCTGTCTAGGGCCTTGCGCACGGCGAAGTACTGGTGCGGTTTGGCGATGCGCTTTGTCAGCCCCTCGTCGGTCTCGTCGAAGGCGGTGAAGTTGCGGACGACATCGAGCAGCCGGGCCGGTTCGAGCAGCCCGTGGGCGAGGTTCTCCAGTTCCAGCAGCTGGTCGCTGTCGGCGGGACTGGGCGCGCCGTCCTCATCGACGTTCCACGGACTGTAGTGATTGAGCCGGGTGAACGGGGTGCCGTAGCGGGCGTTGATGCCGTCGCTGATGATGGCGGCGACGACGGGGCGGAAGGCCGCGGGGAACTCGGCGAGATAGGTGCCGAGCTGGGCGTGGGCCTTGGCAATGGTGGCGTTCCGCGTGCCGGCCTGCTTGAGCTCGACGACCACCAGGGGCAGCCCGTTGACGTAGAGCACCACGTCGAGGCGCCGGCTCTGGTCGCCCCGCAGCAGCCGCACCTGCTGCGCGGCCCGGTAGCGGTTCTGCTCGGGCGCGCCGAGCAGGCGGATGGTGAGGGTCTGCTCACGGCCGTCGGCGTCCACGTAGCTAAGGCCCCGGTAGCCGTGGACGAGCAGGACGTGGAAATCCCTGTTCTCGGCGAGCGCGTCCTGCGAGCGAACCCTGACCATGTCGGCGGCCGCCTCGCGCAGGTACTGGTCGGGCACGGAGGGGTTGAGCAGCCGCAGCGCCTCGACGAGGTCCTCGGTCAGCACCAAGTCGCCCAGCGAGGCCCGTTGGGGCTCCAGTTCGGTCCCGGTGCCCGGTTCCCAGCCCAGGTCACCGAGCCAGTCGAGCAGGCTGGCCTCGAGCTGTGCCTCGGTGATCATCACAGCACCTCCGACACCTGTTTCTCGGCGTCCTTGACGCGCAGGGTGCCGTTCATGAGGGCCGGCAGGAGCGTGTCACGGAGCGAGGCGAGGGTGCGGGACTCCGCCTTGGCAGAAGCAGCACGTTCCCACAAAGGATCACACTGGGCGTTGAACTGGGCGATTTCGGATTCTGTCGCCTTAGGAACCGGAGCATGAGCAAATTTTGATGCAGTGACCGCCGGGTAGGCAGAGCCCTCTGCTACCGATAGAAGGTATTCAGTGAACCTCCAGGCGTGGGACGCCTCATACACAAAAGAAAACCCTCGCCCAAGCGGCGATAAAGTAACCAGACCCGTTGAGCACACCAAACACGGATCATCCTCCAGAACAAGCGCATGAGATCGCCGATTCGGGCGCACGGTTGACCAAATGGTATCACCGCGGCGAACACCTCGCCTGGCGCGACCTGGAGCATCATTCCATTCCATCACCCTGGGAGATGAATAATCACCCTCTGAAACACTCGCGATGTCAATGTATCGAAAACTCCCTTCACTGGGCATGACCTTGACCTGATTCATTTTTGCCATTCGATCAAGGGTTACATCTTTCCGGCCAGCGGCAAATTGGCAGAACAGATTTTTGACCAGTTCACCTGTCAGCTCATGAATCTGTTGATTAACAGCTATCTTGTCATCTAGAGCCCCCAGCACCTCTGCAACTGCTCGTTGTTCATCCAGAGAGGGGAGCTCGATAATAATTTCTCGGATCATGTTCTTGGTAAGTGCTTTTCGCGTAGCGCCAACCGCGAGGGAGTGAAGGTGACTTTTCATTCGAGGCTCAACAAGGACACACTGGAGATAGCGTGAATCAACACTTTTATTTGGTCTGATGATCATAACGTGCTGATTGACGCGAGCGGGTAGGTAACTAGAATCAACCATCGTTACTCGAGCTACAGATTCCCCAGTGATATTCAAAAGTATATCACCATTCTCCACTGTCACCGAATCTAAAGTTTTCGCGGAATCATCAGAAATATACACCAGTCCATCTTCGGCCATGGTGTTGTCAAGGACATTTTGAGAACGAATCAATGCCACGCCATGATCACGATAAACAGCAGCTCCACCTTTGGGCGTGGCTCCAGATCCTATCTTGACCGCCACGTCTCCTAAACGAATCTTTGTCATCGCAACCTCCCCAGCTGCTCACGCACAACCTGCTGCAGTCGCTCCGACTCGGCGAACTGCTTCTCCAGTTCCGCCGTGAGACGGGCGATCTTCTCATCGAGGGGCACGCCGTCGTCCTCGGGTTCGGGCATGCCGACGTAGCGGCCCGGTGTCAACGCGTAGCCCGCCTGCTTGATCTCGGCGAGGGGCACCGACCTGCAGAAGCCCGGGACGTCCTCGTACTCCCCCAGCTCGCCGGCTGGCCCAGTGGGCACGGGCGCGCCGTCGCCCTCCGGGTCACCGGTGGGGCTGAGGTCCTTGGTGCCGAGCGGCAGGCGGTCCATGCCGCGCCAGGCGTGGTAGGTGTCGGCGATCCGCTGGATGTCGGCGTCACTGAAGGCGCGCTCGGCTCGGGTCACCATGTGCCCCAAGCCGCGGGCGTCGATGAAGAGCACCTGACCCGTGCGGTCTATCCGGCCGCCCGGGCCGGCGGTCTTGTCCTTGGCGAAGAACCACAGGCACACCGGGATGCCGGTCGATCTGAACAGCTTCTCGGGCAGGGCCACCATGGCCGTGACGAGGTCGTTCTCGACGATGTTGGCGCGGATCTCGCCCTCACCGCCGGCGTTCGAGGTCATCGAGCCGTTGGCCATGACGACACCGGCCGAACCACCCGGGGCTAGCTTGGACAGGATGTGCTGGATCCAGCCGTAGTTGGCGTTGCCCACTGGCGGCACGCCGTGGACCCAGCGAGCGTCGCCCTCGATGCGGTTCCAGTCGGAGATGTTGAACGGCGGATTCGCCATGATGAAGTCCATCTGCTCGCCCGCGTGGTAGTCGAGCGTGAAAGTGTCGCCCCAGCGCGGCCCGAGATTGCCGGTGAGCCCGTGGATGGCCAGGTTCATCTTGGCCATCCGCCACGTCGCCTCGTTGAGCTCCTGCCCGTAGACCGACAGGTCGGAGGCATCGGCGTGGTGTGCGGCGAGGAACTTCTCGGCCTGCACGAACATGCCGCCCGAGCCGCAGCAGGGATCATAGACGCGCCCGTGACCGGGCTGCAGCACCTCGACGATCGTCCGCACGACACTGGCCGGCGTGTAGAACTCGCCGCCCCGCTTGCCCTCGGACGAGGCGAACTGGCCCAGGAAGTACTCGTAGACCTCGCCCAGCAAGTCACGGGCCTTCGTGGCGCCCTCCCCCGCGAACTGCAGCGAGTTGAGCAGGTCGAGCAGTTCGCCCAGGCGCTGTTGATCGACGTTCTCGCGGTTGAACAGGCGCGGCAGCGTGCCCTCAAGGGAACTGTTGTCCGCCATGAGCAGGTCCATCGCCTCCGTGATCCGCTGGCCGATGGTCTGGGTGTCGTGGACCTTGGCGAGTGCCACGAGATGCTCCCAGCGGGCGTCGGGGTGCACCCAGAAAACACCGTTGCCGAGGTACTCGTCGGGATCATCCTGGGACTCCTCGATCGCCTCCTCGTCGAAGCCCTCGGCGCTCAGCTCCTCGGCGATCCGGCGGCGCCGTTCCTCGAAGGCGTCCGAGACGTACTTGAGGAAGATCAGGCCCAGGACGACATCCTTGTACTGCGAGGAGTCGAGCGAGCCCCGGAGCTTGTCCGCCGCCTTCCACAGCGTGTTCTTCAGGTCCTTCATGGACGTGGGCACCAAGGCCTGGGTCGTCGTCTTCCTGCGCGCCATCAGCGGCCTTCCTCGTTGTTCTTGTCGTCGCGGGCCCATCCGATGGCAACCGCCCCGGACGGCACCGAGCCGGTCACCAGGGCGTGCAGCTCGTCGATCTGGGCGCCCCACTGCTCGATTCGGTCCCGCCAGCCCTCCAAGTGTGTCAGGAACTCCTCCGCATCCCCGGCACCGACGGCCCGTACCGGCACTAGCCAGCCGCGCCAAGCCTTGTCCACCTCGTCCCGGGCATTGATCGCCGCGGTGATCGACGACGCCGACAGCCGCCGCTCGTCGATCACCCGCAGCACCCTGGCCGGGAAGGCGACGATGGCGCCGCCGCTGCGGTCGACGACAGCGGCGGGCCGCGGCCGCACGGTGAAGACGACGTCGCCCGGCCTGGTCAGCTCGTGGTCGGGCACCGCCCTGGTGACTGCGAGCCGGTCGACGCGCGAGGGCGCCCCGGCCACGACGTCCGCGGCCCTCCACCGCTTCAGTTCACCGGAGGCCAGTGCGGGAAGACGACGCCCCTTGACCAGCCTCAGTGACGCCCCGCCCCCGCGGCGTTCAAGAGCGGCGCCGAGCGCGATGCGCTCCGCCCTGAGCACGTCGTCATCAGTGGCGACCGCCTCGAAACCCGGTCCGAAGGGCGGCAGCACCTGAGCGAGCGAGTCGTAGAGCTGCTGCATGCGTGCGGCGTCCTGCCTCGGCGTGGCCCCTATGGCCGGGGCAGTGACCCGCCCCGGCGTGACGAGCGGGCCGTCTTCGGCAACCAGCTGCGCCTGGGCGACGGATCGCAGCATCGAGAACACGTGGGAGCCGGGATCGTCGGCGGCGAGCAGGTCGCCGAGCAGTTCCTGCCGCGCCGTGCGGTCTAGCCGTCGCCCGGACAGGTCGCCGACTCGGACGACGCCACGGCCGCTCTGCCGAGCCGCCCCTTGCACCAGCCACAGGGCCATGCGCTCCCGGCTGCCCCCGCGAAGCATGCCGGCGGGCAGCTGGACGACGGCGTGGACGACGCCCGAGCGTAGCAGCTCGTCGCGGACGGTCCCCGCCTTGTCGGCGAGCGGGTCGACCAGCAGGGCCGACGGACCGAGGGCGAGCAGGCTCACGCCCTCGCCCAGCTGGAGACAGGCTCCGTCGAGCAGGTCGAGGCTCTCCTGCGAGGCATCGGGCAGCCGGACCAGGATGACCGAGCCCGACGGCGGCGCCCAGCCGTCGTCGAATCGGGCCACGTGCGGGCTCACCCCGTGGACGGCGAGCCGTCGGCGCACCGGACGGAGCGCGCCGGGATCGTCGGTGACGAGCAGCAGCCCGGGCATCTCGTGGTCCTCGTCGGCGGCAAGTTCGATCATGACGTCGGAGCAGGAGCCCTGCACATCGACGAGCCGGCCGCCCTCGCTCAGCATGGCGCGCACAACAGCGGCTAGCAGACGAACCAGTGACCGGTCCAGACCCGAGGCAGAAGTGCGAACGAGGCACTGCCTGCGGAGAGTCTCGTATGCCGTGGCATCGTTCCAGGCCGCATCGGCGACGGCATCGGCCCGTGCGGCGAGCTCGGGCGTCCAGAGCTGCTCGGTCTCGCCCAGCAGCCAGTCATCATCCGGGTCGACCTCTTCAACGCGGTCGAGCAGTTCATCGCGGTCGAGAGCGGACAGTGGATCCTCGATCGCCGCCCGGGCGGTGAGCAGTGCGAGCACGGCCCAGAGCTCATCGAGCGGGGCACCAGGGCTGATCACCGTGTGAAGGGCCACCTCGGCGCGGGCGTCCGGGTTGTTGCCGCGGCCGGTTGCTTCGAGCCAGTCGACGAGCTCGCCGGCATCGACTCGTCCGTCAGCATTCAGCTCGGGAAAGCGAATCCCAGCCTTGGGACGCTTGGTCCACATCGTCACGACGGGACGCTCCACACGCGCCAAACGCGCCACGTCGCCAAGCGACAGATCGTTCACCACGCCTCCTCAGCGATTTCACCCCTGCGAGGACAGAGTCTAGAGCAGCCGACGTTCAATCAACACAGAAAGACTGATAAGCCCCCTTATCAAAAGAGATCATTGCTAATGAACGCTGATTGATCGACAGTTGTGCCACACCGCCGGACGGACAACCGGTCGGCACCGAACCTTCCAACCAAGGAGCACCCATGATGAAGAAGATCGCAGGCCTCGGCCTCTGCCTCACCGCGCTGGCCATGACCGCCTGCGGCGTTCCGGCCAGTCATTCCGACAGCGCTCGGACAGGGGTCAACGCCGGCTCGACGAACGAGTCGGCCCAGACATCAACCTCCACCAGCGCCCGGGGCGTCGACGCCGCCTTCGGCAGCGCATACACCTGGGATGACGGCCTGTCCGTCGAGGTGGGTGCGCCCGAGACCTTCACTCCCGGCGCGTACGCGGCCGGCACCGAGGGGTACGACCAGTTCGTCGCGTTAACCGTGCGCATCGTCAACGGCACGAGCGAGAACTGGGATCCGAGCATGTTCTACGCGACCCTGCAGTCAGGGAACCAGGAGGCCAGCCGCGTCTTCGACAGCGAGCAGCTCGGGAACACCCCGTCGACGTCATTGCTGCCCGGTCGTGAGGTCGAGTTCACGATGGCCTACGGCGTCAATGACCCCGCCGACCTAGTGATGGAGGTGGCCCCGGACTTCAGCTACCAGAACGTCATCTTCCACAGCTGATCGGAGCAGCGGAGCAGCTGGAGGGAGCGTCCGCCGCCCCCTGCGGGGGAAGGGCTCCCCCGCGGTGGCCGGCCGGGCAGCCGCCCCGGTCGACCACCGCCACGACATACCGCCCGAACGCATCTCCCCGGCCACCATCGCCCGAGCCCCCGAGCAGCCGTCGCGCTGCCCCTGCCGCGGCCACTGCGTCTGCTGCGCGTGGTGGCACTCGCGGAGGGTGCAGCGGCGGGGAAGCGTCCGAGCGCGAATCAGCGATGCCTCAGGCCCGGGCCCGGTCAGCGCTCGCGCAGGGTGTAGCAGGCCACCGCCGCCGCGGCGGCCACGTTGAGGGAGTCGATGCCGCGGGCCATGGGGATCCGCACGACGACGTCGGCCTGGGCCAGCCAGTGCGAGCTCAGCCCGCTGCCCTCGGTGCCCATGAGCAGCGCCACCTTGCGCGGCTCGGCCGCCAGGTCGGCGGCGAACTCGTCGAGGGTCACGTCGTCGGCGCGCAGGGCCATCGCCGCGACGGTGAAGCCCGCCCGCTTGAGGGTCCCCAACCCTCCGGCCCAGTCGTCCATGCGGGCCCAGGGCAGGAAGAAGACGGCGCCCATGCTCGTCTTGAGGGCCCGCCGGTAGAACGGGTCGGCGGCCCGCGGGGCGAGCAGCACGCCGTCCCAGCCGAGGGCGGCGGTGCAGCGGATGATGGCGCCGACGTTCGTGTGGTCGACGATGTCCTCGCACACGACGAGGCGCCTCGCGTCGAGCAGTTCGGCCATGCTCCAGCGGGTGGCGCGCTTCATCGAGGCGAGCGCCCCGCGGTGCACGTGGAACCCGGTGACCCGCTCGGCCAGGGCCTCGTCCACGACGTAGACGGGCACGTCGAGGCGGTCGAGGATCGGGCGCAGCCCGGCGATCCAGCGCTCGGCCAGCAGGAAGGACCTCGGCTCGTAGCCGGCCTCGCAGGCCCGCCTGATCACCTTCTCGCCCTCGGCGATGAACAGCCCCTGCTCGGCCTCGAGGGACCGGCGCAGCGAGACGTCGCGCAATCGGACGTAGTCGCCCAGCCGCTCGTCGGCGGGATCGGTGATCGGGATGAGGGTCGCCACGGCGCAAGGCTAGTGCCCCGACGGCCCCCCGGCCGGGCCGGCCAACGATGAGGGGCCGCCGGGGACCGCCGCGCACCGCGCACGAGGCCGCCGAGGGGCGCCACGGCGGCGGGGACGACGCCCCGGCTCCGGGGGATGGAGCATCCCGGCCACGCGCGAGAGGACAGCGCGGCAGCAGGAGAGCCGCGGCACGGGCCCCGCCGGCAGGACCGGCTCCGACCGGACCGCTGACCGGCGGCGCACCGCCCGGAGGCGACCCGATCCTAGACTGGCCACGTGACGACCCAGACCCAGCAGCACGGACCGAGACCCTGGTACCGGAGGATCCGCATCGACTGGTTCGTGACCGCCATCGTCGTCTCGGCCGTCGTCGCCACGGCGCTGCCGGCCACCGGCGAGGCCAACCGCGTCCTCGACTGGGCCGTCAAGGTGCTCATCTTCGTGCTCTTCCACCTGTACGGCGTGCGCCTCGAACCGCGCGAGGCGCTGGCCGGCCTGGTGCACTGGCGCCTGCACGTGACGATCCTGGCCTGCACCTATGTCGTCTTCCCGGTCCTCGCGCTGGCGCTGCGCCCCCTGTCGGGCGGTTACCTGAGCCCGGAGCTCTACCTGGGGGTGCTGTGGCTGTCGATCCTGCCGTCGACGGTGCAGAGCTCCATCAACTTCACCTCGATCGCCGACGGCAATGTGGCCGGGGCGATCGTCTCGGCCTCGATGTCGAACATCCTCGGCGTCTTCTTCACCCCGCTGCTGGCCATGGTCGTCATGAGCACCGGCGGCCTGGTCATCGAGCCGGGCTCGATCGTCGACCTGGCGGTGCAGCTGCTGCTGCCCTTCGTGCTGGGCCAGCTCACCCGCCGGTGGACGGCCGGCTTCGTCCGGGACCATCCGCGGCTGAGGCTGGTCGACCAGATCAGCATCGTCTGCGTCGTCTACAGCGCGTTCAGCGACGGCATCAACGAGGGCGTCTGGCACACCGTCGGCGCACTCGACATCGTACGGCTCCTGCCGGTGCTCTTCGCGCTGCTGGCATTCATGCTGGCCTTCACCTGGTGGCTGCCCGGCCGGATCGGCTTCGGGCGCCGCGACCAGATCGCCATCCAGTTCTGCGGGACGAAGAAGTCGCTGGCCACCGGCGCCCCGATGGCCTCCGTGCTGTTCAGCGCCGCCCAGGTGCCGCTGCTCGTCCTGCCGCTCATGATCTTCCACATGGTGCAGCTCATCGTCTGCGGCGTCATCGCCGGGCGCTACCGCGCCAAGCCTGCGGCCTGGCACGAGCGGGGCGGGCGGTTGAGCGCCGCCGAGGAGCAGCGGGACTGAACGGCGGGCCACCGGGCCGGACCGCCCCGTCCTCAGCAGGCGGCCTTGGCCGTCCAGCGCCCGTCGTCGGCCTGCTCGATGCGCAGCGGCATGCCGTAGACGGCGGACATGAGCTCGTCGGTGAGCACCTCGCCGATCGGCCCGGAGGCCGCGACCCGGCCGCCGGACAGCAGCAGGGCATGGGTGATGCCCGCCGGGATCTCCTCGACATGGTGGGTGACGAGCACGGTCGTCGGCGCGTAGGGGCTGGCGCACAGCTGCGCGAGCGTCGACACGAGGCGCTCCCGGCCGCCCAGGTCGAGGCCGGCGCCCGGCTCGTCGAGCAGCAGCAGCTCGGGGTCGGTCATCATGGCCCGGGCGATCTCGACGCGCTTGCGCTCCCCCTCGCTCAGGGTGCCGTAGGTGCGGTCGGCGAGCTCGACGACGCCGAAGTAGTCCATGAGCCGGCCGGCGCGGTCGAAGTCCATCTCGTCGTAGTGCTCGCGCCAGCGCCCGTTGACGGCGTAGCTGGCCGAGACGACGACGTCGCGCACCCTCTCCCGGGCCGGGATGCGGTGGGCCACCGTCGGGCTCGTCAGGCCGATGCGGGGGCGCAGCTCGAAGACGTCGACGGCGCCGAGCACCTCGCCGAGGATCCCGACGACCCCCTTGGTGGGATACAGATGAGTCGCCAGGATCGACAGCAGCGTGGTCTTGCCAGCGCCGTTGGGGCCGATGACGACCCAGCGCTGGCCCTCGTCGATCGACAGGTTCACATCGTCGAGCAGCAGGGTGGTACCACGCCGCACACTGACACCGGCAAGCTCCGCAACCGAGACCATGGTTAGACCTTACAAGTCGGCCCCGCGAGGCTGCGGCCGCCGACCGTCTGGCGACGCGCCGCGTTCGGCTGCGACGCAACCCCTCGGGCGCCCGGCGGCGGACGACCAGCCTGGGCGCCGTGTCCGACCCCCCTCACTCATCGCGTGCCTGAGGCTCGTGAGCGTGCTCAACGCCATGGGCGTCGGCGCCCTCGACGCTCCCCGCGCCGAGCGCGTGCTGCGCATCAGCGACACCGGCGAGCCGGACCGGCCCCACCACGTCGCCGACCCCGAGGGGTCCTCGGACCGGGCGGGCCCGACGCGGCCCCGTGCGCCCGACCCTGGCCCGCATCGCGAGCACCCGCTGCCCGGCGAGCTGTGGATGCTGGCCGTCGTCCACCCCGGCGATCCGGCTGGGCGGCCTGCGCGACCCCTCGACGACGAACGCCCAGGCCCTCGAGTGCGGCGCCACCGCCGTCGCCCACGGGGCCGGGTGGCCTGGCTGCCCCACCCGGTCGGGCCCGCCATGCAGTGGCGGCTGGCCCGCGCCGAGCGTCCGCTGCCCCC
>ERZ773070.847-NODE-847-length-20403-cov-5.003932_pt1 | contig 20403 bp, 33 predicted proteins | sample MGYA00580618_ERZ773070 | MGnify/ENA primary metagenome ERZ773070 (study PRJEB29015, sample SAMEA2738023) | human oral metagenome | biome: human oral; feature: human-associated habitat; material: dental | place: China | collected 2019 ... | reverse complement strand
TCACATAATCGACAAATTCTTTTATTTGTTTTATTTTTTCTTCACAGTAACAATTGATATCGTTATCTGAAAGAAAAATATCATCATATATCCATATTATACGTTGTTCTAAATCTGTTGGACTTTCTAAAAACTGACATTTATATTTTTCAACATCTTCTTTTAATAAACCATCTGCAAAAAAATCATCATTTAATTTTTTAATTCTAACTGCAATTTTATCAAATACTTCTTGATATTCTATCTCTAATATATTTTCTTTTTCCATTACTTCCTCCTATCTATTTCTTAGTCTTTCTTATTTTTCCACCAACTTTTAAAAGTTGGGCTTCATATTCTTTAATTAATAAATTTATTATTTCTCTACTTTCAAAAGATGTAACATTAGTTTCTTCAATTAAATTTCCATTTTCATCATACAAAAGAAATTCGCTGTAAATATCATCATCTATTCTATTTTCACGAATAGTTTTAGCTTTATATAATCCTTTCAAAACTTGATGATATAGTTTTCTAAGCTCTTTATTAGCTAAATCATTCATATTGCTTCCTCCAGTCTCACAACACTATCATCAACTTCTCTCAACCACATAGCTTTAAAATCTTTAAACGTATTAACTACATCAGTTATCATAGATTTTAAAACTACTCCTATCATATTTCTTTTGTGGAAATTAATAGTTCCAAACATCATAATTACTAGAAACATAGTTCTAAGAAGTTCTAAATTATCACCTGTTTCTTTGTGCTCGCATTCTGCAAATACCTCATCTAAGACTTTCAAGATTTCTTTTTCTGCATTGTAGTTTATATTCTTTTTGAACTTATCTACAATCTTGTTTGAAGCTTTTATAGTTCTAGTCAATATAGCTTTGTAATATCTATTTAGAAACATACCCTCTTTATCCCAAAGTTCTCTATTAATTTTTAGATATTTGTTTATAAGATAGATTAATGTAATTCCTTGCATGTCTCCATCTTTATGAGTAACTCTTATCTTTTGCATAATTTTACCCCTTATATTCTTTTATAAAATCATCAAGTATATCTCTAGCCATTTCATAATTTTCACTGAAAATATTTCTGAAAATACTATCTAATTCAAAAGCATTTTCTATGCTCAAATCTTTAGCTATTTCAGAAATGATTTTACTCCATTCAACACCTAAATCTTTTTCTAATTCATTAATATCTAGCTCAATAATTCCATATTTATCGGAATTATCTCTTTCTATCACCCATTCCAAATATTTAGCAGCCTTCTTATAATCTTCCTTACCATTTTTCTTTTCTGCTCTAATTAAATATTTAAGAATATTCCCAAGACAGAAAGCTACAAAGCCTTTTAATCCCAATACTCTTTTAATTATTTCTATGCTATTAAAACCACAAATTTGGTAATGGTTAGCATTGTTTATATTATCTATTTTTTTATTTTCCATTTACTCCTCCTAATATTGAACATCTTCCCGATGTCGGCAATATGATAAACTACTGAATTTACTGTATATTTATTCATTTTGTCGAGGTTAACAAAATGCTTAAAGTACCTCTATTTCTACTCCTGCTCTAGCCTTATCAACTTCAAAACCTTTGAAAATTGGTATTATATTAATAGAATCATCATCTTCTATGTATCCATATTCTTGCATTAAGTCAAAAATTATTTGTGCAGCATTGATATAGTCAAATCTTCTTCTTGAATCTCTTATAAAAAATAATTCTATTTTATAAGGTTTTTCCTTATTTTCTAACATTTTAAGAAATTTTCTTTTATTTAAAATCCAATCTGTTTTTGAAGTTTTAATATATTTTTCTGTAACTTCTGAATTTATCAATCTTGTTGTTTTCTTTCCAGTTTTTTTATTAGTAATTGTTATTATTCTTTTACTATTTTTAGAACTTGGAGTATTTCCATTTATAAATATCATTTTATTCCTCCCAAAATGATTTACTCTTTGGCTTTCTCTTAGAAGCCCAATTAAAATTAAATTGTTTAGTTATCTGATTAATTCTATCTAAAATTTTATCCGACTTTCTAAACTCTAAAAAATCTTTAAGTTCAACAATATCTAAGTTTGTTGTTATTAAAATTGGTTTATCAGCTCTATATCTAGTATCAATAATGGCAAATATCTTTTCTTTTCCCCATTCATCTGATACTTTTTCACTTCCTAAGTCATCTAAAAACAACATATCTACATCTTCAACTGCTTTTAAAAATGTAGTTTCTTGAGAAAAATCATCTTTCAAAGTTCTTAGATAGCTCCCAAGATTAAAACTTAAAACAGTGTAATTATGCTTAGTTAAATAATTGCAAATACAGTTTGCAAGGAATGTTTTCCCAGTTCCTGGTTTTCCTAAAAATAATAATCCATCATTAATTTTTAGGACTTTATCATATCCTTGTACATATTTTTTTATTTTGCTATACAACTGTTTTTCTGAATCACAAGTTAAGACAGCATTATTAAAAGTGTCATTTCCTGAATTCCTGTCAGTGATTGAAAGCTTTTTAAACTTTTCAATCCTGTAAAGTGTTTGTTTTTGTTTCTTACAACTACAAATACGGCTTATAGTTTTCCCATTTTCTAATGTTTCAAGTATTATTTCTCCACATTCTTCGCATTTCCAAGTCTTGTAGTTGTTAATTTGTTCGGTAGTTGGTTCTTTAAAGTTATTTGTAAGTTCATCAATTTTATGAATCACTTCTTCCCACCTCCGTTGAGTACATCATCTATCGTTAAGTTGTAATCCTTTTCTCTATTATGGTCAGGCGATTCTTTTTTCCTGTCGAGTTTATTAGAAGTAGATTTTTCTTTGTTTCTACTTAATTTTAGAGCTTCTGTTATGCTCATACTGTAATCCTTTTCTCCTGCATTGCAGGGGTCAGCCGATTTTAAGTTGCTGTCAAGTTTATAATCAGAAGTTTCTTTGCTTCTGTCGAGTTCATTTAAGTTATAGTTTTCTTTAAGGGCAGATATTATATATCCATCTCCCTTATTGTTTTTATTAGCATAATTAATAACTTCTTTTATTCTTGTAATGCTATTGCAATATTTAAGAATTCTATCCACTGTTATTTTTCTCATTCCAATTAGAAGTCTAATTTCATTTCTTAAACTACTGCTGCACTCTGTTGAGTTATTAATATTATTTTTATTAGTATTATTCTTATTATTATTTATTCTTATTAGAGTATCGTTTAGGTTACTGGTACTAGTATCGTTTAGGTTACTGGTACTAGTATCGTTTAGGTTACTGGTTATGTAATACATAGTAGCTTTTCCATAAACTTTTTTGCTTTTTATCAATCCAATTTTCTCTAAATCTTGTATAGCCTTAGCTATTTCATTTCTTCTTGTTATATTTAAATCATCTGCAAGAGAGTTATAAGAGTAATAAAAAAATATTTCTCTACTCTCATCTGTAAATTTATTTCTATTTTCTTTTAAACAAGAAATCTTATATCTATCAAGCATTAACATATATACAGCAAATGTTGTACTATTTATTTCTCCTGTTCTCCAGCTCCTAAAAAGGCTTTTAGGAACTTGGAAATAAGGTTCTTTTTCTTCCAAGCTCCTCTACCTCCTTTGTGCCATTCCTATTTGCTTCTTAGGTCTGCTGGTTCTATCCATGCAGAGACATATTCTAAACAATCTCTTAAATCTTTTCTTTTAATATCTCTATAACTTGCTACTCCAAATCTATCTTTTAAATCTCTATATATAGCTTGGAACATATATTTTTTATCTTCTATTAATTCTGGAACAATATCTAATCTTTGATACACTCTTGTTGCAACTGCTCTTTGTATTTTCCTTTGTTCTCCATTATCAACTCTTATTTCATTGTCAACTTTGTTTTCTAAGACTTCTACTCTGTCTACAATCTTTTCTTGTTCCTGTAAAGTTGCTATCATCATTTGCTGTATAGATAAGTTGGCAAATGGATTTTTTATTTTTTCTTCTAAGGTTTCCAGGAAGTGTATAACAGATTTTCTAACATATTTACTTTCCCTAACTAAAACTTGTCTTGCTTGGCTAAGAGTTAAGACAAACATTGGCTGTTCTCTATTCCATTGGTCTTTATAAGAGGTCGGCGAAATTTTTCCCTCACCTATTTCCTCAGAAAATTCCTCTCTTATAATTTTTAATAGATCCTTATGTTGTAAGTCTGTTCTATTTTCTTCTTCTTTTCTAAACTTATTTATTTCTGCTACTAATTCTAAACTTGTAATTTTATCTTTGTTTATTATTTCATTCATAGTTGCCTCCTTATTTGTTATCTTTAAATAAGTTTTGAGCTATGGTATCATCATAAGCACCTTTTTTATCTTCTTTTGGTTCTTCTATGACTTCTCCAGTTTCTCCATTTACAACCATTCCATCTTCTAAAACGATTACTTCTTCTGTTTCTCCTGTCTTTTCGTCAGCAACTTTAAATGTCTTTTCATCCTTGTTTGCCATTTCTAAAAATTCTACAGAAACTGGTAACCATTTAAGCATTTTCTTAACTACTGTTTTATGTGCCATAGCTTCAAAGTCTGTTTTCCAAGGTCCATTACCATAAGTTTTAGAAAACTTCTTTCCATGTGCTTCTATTTCCTCTTTTGTCATATATTCAAAAGCTCTTGCATCATCTTTTAAAACTGCAACACAGTAGCAGCCTATAAAGTTTCCTTTATTTTGCAAATTTGGTTTATGTTTTAAATCTCTATCTAAACCATAAGTCATTTCAAATTCATCATTTTCATATACAGAGTAGGCATATATATCTTTTAATTGCCCACTTCTTCTTAGGAGTTCTATCATTCCCTTATATCCGATTTGGAATTGGCATTCTCTTCCATAAGGGATTAAATAACATTGTCCAAGCACTCCTGGTTCTAATCCAAGTTGAGCAGATACCATCAATGCTCCTAACAGACTTTCTTGATTACATTGTGCTAATTTTGGATTTTGTCTTATAGTTGTTATTGCAATTCTTACAAATCTATCACTGTTAATGTGTTTTGGAAGTGCAGTTGCAAATTGCTTTGCTCCTGCTTGTATTACATCAAATATTGTTTTTGATTTTTTCTCTGCTACTGCTGTTCCAGTAGCTCCTGTTAAACTATTTTTAGCTGTTGTTGTTCCCATTTTATCTACTCTCCTTTTTATCTAACCATTAAAAATTTTGATGTTTTTTGATGTTTATTTTCTAATTCTTTGTATTGTTCCATTAGTTCCAAGTTTTCTTTTGCCATTGCCTCAAAATCTGGTGTTTTTCTAGTTTGTATATTAAATTTAAACTTTCCAGCAACTCCCTTTTGAGTACCATTATTTATAAGTTCCAACATTATCTCTTCTTTTAATAGATCCTGTTCTTTCTTTAAAGAATTAATTTCTTTACCTAATTCTTTAATTTTTACAGCTTTTTCTTCTAAATAATCAAACTCCACAACTTCATCATTTTCTATCTCCATTGCCTTTTTCTTTAAGTGGTCCATATATGCATCACTTCCATCTGGCATAGGTGGTATTAGCTTTAAAATGTTTTGATTATAGAACTCACTAGCTTTATTTCTAATAAGTTCTATGTCTTCCTCACTTCTCTCTACTTTAAATTCTTTATACTGTTGTCCACCAATTAAAACTGCTACATAAGCAAATCTATAACCTGTAAGCATCAAATAGTGTTGTACTTGTGCATAGTAACTTTGAGGGATTGTATCTTCTTCCCATTCTTTTTTGTTCCAAATAGAAGTTGTCTTTATTTCTAAAACTCCATAATCTCCTGTTTCCTTATCTTTTAAAACCCCGTCTAAATTGGCTATAAAGAAATTATCCACAATAGAATATGGTGCTTGGTATACAATTAGTTCACTATGTCTGTTAGCAAACTCTTTTATAACTGTTCCCTCTAACATATGCCCCCAATGAGTAGCTTCGTTCCCTTTAAATGTACTGCCCTCTGTTTTATCTATATAAACATCTATTATTGATTTATAAGGATTAACTCCTAAGATAGCTCCTATATCAGAACCACCTATTCTTTTTGCTCTAAGTTCATGCCAATCATCTTCATTATCATAGCCGTATACTTCCCCACGGCTTGATAGAGAGGTTTTAAACTCCTCCTTAGCCATTTCTATAACCTCTTGTTTAGAAATGGCTATAAGGTACTCTAAATCTTCTTTATTTAATTGGCTATATCCAATCAATCCTAATTTTTTAGCTTCTGCTTTTAATTCTTTTATATTCATTTAATTATCACCATCTTTTGCTTTATCTTTTTCAATATCTTCTAAAATAGTAGTCCAAACTTTTCCATTGCAGCTATTGAAGTTTCTTAGGCATACAAACTTAGTACCTTTATGAATTTCAATGTTTTTAAACTCATAATCTATTAAAACTCTGTACTCTCCAACAACCTTATTAAGTTGTAGTTTATAAATATGTTTAAGTATTTCAGCATTACCGTCCACATCTTTGTTATCTTTAAAGCAAACAGTAACCTCTTTGTTATCTATCCAAATTCTGTCTGCCTCTTCTTGCATAACTTCCAGTATTTTATCTATAAATTTTGCCTTTAACATAAAATTTCCTCCTTGATATTTTTTAATATTTGTAGTAAAATCAAGGGTAAGTAGAGTAATACCTACCCTATTTTTTGTTAACATCTGATTTGGTTTGGTCGCCGTGCTCAGATGTTTTTCTTTTGTTTATAACTAATATTGCGGCTAAAACTAATGCCAATTTTTTCAATTTGCTAACCTCCTTTCTATTTCTTTTTCCACCAAGTCATTAAGAACTTCCTTAAAAGCTTCCTTGACAACCTCTTTTATAATCTCTACATCTAAAGCATTTGCACCCCTTAAATGATTATCAAATGCTAGCTTAGGTATATCATAAGACCAGTTCTTTGGCCCTATCTTTGTTGCAGTACATCCTGGAATCTTACCAGCTTTTATTTGTTCTCTTATAAATTGTGGAGTACGGCTTTTTAGTTTTGCCGCTTCCTCTACTGTGTAACTGTTCTCTTTCATTTTTCCTCCTTTATATCCGTTTTAATAAAATCTCTATGGGTCTATTTATACAGTACCAAAGCACTTTAAAAACCCATTTTATTTTAAATTTAATTACATCTATAGCTGTTGCTTTTGCAAAATTTTTATTTTCCATTTCTCGCCTCCATTTCTATATATTTTTTGATAACTTCAACAGCATCTACCAATTTAATTCCTGCTGGAAAAGGTATTACATTTACCCATTTTTGAAATATTTTACAGTGCATTTATTCCCCCTTATTCCCCATAATAATTAGTTTGTCCTTGAAAACCTTTTACAACTTCCACTCCTATAAAGTCAAAACCATTTGATCCTTTACTACACCATCTCTTTTCATATTCATTAACTTCTCTGCTAGTTCCAACGAAATCCCAAGATGAATATGAGCCATCTCTACCAAATGCACTAAGTTGATTAATTCCGTAGATTTCTCTATATGCCACTGGTCTACTTACCTTATGTTCAAATATTTTAAATTTATCTTGTATGGTTTCTATTTTTCTCATTCTTCTTCCTCCCTATTTTCCAATCATTCCCTTATATAATATTTCCAAATTTTCCAAAGCTAAATATAGTTTTGGATGTTGAGTATTTTTTAATTTTTCTTTTGTTTCTGTGTACCACTCTTTTGCTAGTTTTTTATTAGAATAGTGTCCATAATCTATTCCTAGTAAATCTAACTGTTGTTTTCCTCCTAACTCTGCAAGTCCAAAAATTAATCTTGCTTCAGAGTTTTTAAAATATAAATCTTTCATTATTTTTCTCCTTTTTTTTTACAAATATTTGATGAATGCATAAATACTACTTATAAAGATAAAGTGCATAAATAAGTAGAACTCCCAGACTAATAAAATTTATAATGTGCTTTCTTTTACTTTTTTCTTTACATTCTGAAACATATGCTAAACTTGTTATAATTATGAAAGTTATAAAAAGTCCTATCTTTTCCACCTCCTTTTATTTTTTCTCTTTACTCTTTTAATCAAAATACATATAATTAATTGAGGTATCTGTGATTTATATGTAGGTGATAATATGGGTAAAAAAGTTTCAGTAGTTAAAGAATCTTCAACTGGTAGAAATGAAACATTTAAAGACAATTCAACTGGTAAAACTATGTCTCGTACTCAATTTGTGAAAGAAATTGAGAAAGGCAATTATAGTGATTACCACGTAAGAAAAATCAATGGAGTTAAAACTCCTGCTTCTAATCCTGATGGTAAAACTGGAAATAATCTCGGTTAATTAATTTCTTTTATCAGATACCTCATTCATTTCTACAACTTTATACTCTTTATCAGAAATAACTTCTATTTCCTTTGTTTCCCACTTTATAGTTATGTTTGCTATTAAATTCCCATCTTTATCTGTTATTGATATGTTTTTTACTTCTTCCATAGCTCTCCTTTCTTTCTTCTAAACTTTTTTGGACTTTTCCAAAGTGAACCCAAGACTTTCATCCTTAGCCACCTTCCAAAGAATTTTCTTAATTTCCATTAATTCTTTGGAAATACTTATTTGTATTGATATTAATATGCTGTAACTTATTATTAAAACTATTAGTATTGTTCCACCCATTCACTCACTCCTTTTATTTTCTTGAGTATTCTCAAGTTAATCTAATTATAAATTATATAAAAAAAATTGTCAACTATTTTTTTGAAAAAACTCAAAATTCTTTTTATATTTTTTGAAAAAAACTTGAAAAAAATCAAAAAAAGTTATATAATTCACTCATAAATAAAAGGAGGTTATCTTCATGAAAGTTAATGAAATTATTAAAAAAAGAAGAAAAGAATTAGGATTAACTTTAAAAGATGTTGCCGATAAACTTGGGGTATCTGAAAGCTTAATTTCAAGATACGAAAGTAATGATGTTAAAAATATGGGAATAGACAAATTAATTCCTTTAGCTGAAGTATTAAAAACTACTCCCGTTTATTTAATGGGATTGGAAAATAATAAAAAACAAGAAGATTCAAACATAGATATAAACAATGTCATTAATGGAGATGAGTTTGTTATGATACCTTTATACAGTTCAATCTCTGCTGGATATGGTTCAGAGGAAGCAGAGTTTATAGAAATGATAGCCATTCCTGGTTTAAAAAATCCTCAAGAATGTTTTGGAGTTATTGTAAAAGGAGATAGCATGGAAGATAAAATAGAATCAGGTTCTACTATAATAGTTAGAAGAGATTCTGTTATAGAACCAGGTCAAATAGGAGCATTTTCTTTTAACAATAAATCTTATGTTAAACAAAAAAAAGTATATGGAAATACCATTGTACTTCATTCTTACAATGATAAATATGAAGATTTATTAGTTGATGAAGCAGAAGAGTTCAAAGAATATGGTAAAGTTATAATGTCTATTAATATTAAAAAATTTTAAATAAAAAAAAGAGAGATGGGGTTTATGAAGAAAAAACTATTTACATTATTCATTTGCAGAGTTTCAAAGAGATAATGGTTTAACTCCTGATGGAGTTGCTGGAAAAAGAACTATTAAGAAGATTAGGGAAAGGTTGGGGGAGTAAAAGATGGAGATAATAAAAGTTATTTACTTAGGATACAATAAAAACCAAAATAAAATAATTGATAATTATAAAATAGAGAAGAATATCTATGGAACAGAAGAAGGAAAGAGAGATTCTCCTAAGGAAGACAAAGAACTTCACACCACTGACAAAGGATGCTCAAATGATGAGGAGAAAAGTGATGAACAGAATGGGGAATCAAACAAAAAAGTAGTTAGACGTAAAGTGCGAATTATTAAGAGAAAGAAAAAGGATGAAAGTCAATAAGAACGCAAAAGTACAGATTCATTGGAGGGTCAGTCCATATGATTATTCACCAGAAAAGGAGAATAACATTATTGCTAAAGCAAGTAAGAAATATGGAATCCCAAAGGATAAAATCAAAGTTTTACCAAATTACATCATGTTGGATGAAAGTGGTAAAAAGATTAGTCTTACAAATGATGTGATTCAAAATATTCAAAATCCATCATTCCAAGTAGAATTATTCAAGAAATATCTTAATATCAATAAAATTAATGGTTATGATTTTGATTTAATCAGAAAGATTGATGCTGATATTAATACAAACATAGATTATAATGTCTATGATAAGTATAGGAGATATTCTGTAAAATGGATTAGATGGAGTAATTTCTTGTCATATGGAGAAGATAATTACTTTGATTTCACTTCAATGAAGGATATTGTACTTCTTAATGGTGAACCAGCAAATCAGAGCGGTAAGACTACATTTGCTATTGACTTGCTTCATTTTCTTTTATTTGGTAAGACAGAGAAAGTTCCAACACAGAATCTTATCTTCAATAAACATCTTTCTAATGAAACTAATGTTGTTGTTGAGGGTTGTTTAAATATAGATGGCGAAGATTATGTTATAAAGCGTACATTAAGCAGACCTGCGTTAGAAAAGAGAACGGCTAAGAGTAAGGTTACTCAAAAGGTAGACTATTACAGAATCATTGGAACGAATAAGGAAGAGTTAACAGAGTACGTTGATAATGAACAGGAAGAGAATAGCATTCAAACAAATAAAGCTATTAAAGAAGCCATCGGTAGAGAAGATGATTTTGATTTAATTATTTCTGTTACAGAGTCAAATCTGGACGACTTGATTAAGAAGAAAGAAACTGAACGAGGAAGATTATTATCAAGGTGGATAGGTCTTTTACCTCTGGAAGAAAAAGATAGATTGGCAAGAGAAAAGTTTAATAGTGATATTAAGCCATTCCTACTATCAAATAGATATAATAGAGAAACTTTAAAGCTAGAATGTGATGCTTTTGATTTGGAAATCAAGAATCTTACATCTAAAAATAAAGAAATAAAAAATGCCAACAAAAAAGTAGAAGAAGAAATAGAAAACCTTGAGAAAACTAAAAACAATCTTCTTCAATCAAAACAAAGTATTGATACCAACTTGATTAACGTTGACATTATTACTCTAAAATATCAGTTAGAAGAAATTACCAAAAAGGGAAAAGAGAAGAAAAGTAATCTTATTGAAATTGAAAATGAAATTAAATCTATCGGAGAAATAGAGTTTTCAATTAATGAATATGATGAATTGATTGAGAAGAGAACTAATGAAATCTCTCAAAAAGGAATAATTAGTGAACAATATAAGAATATTAAACATAATATTGAACACCTTCAAAAATCAGAATTTTGCCCTACTTGCGGTAAGAAATTTGATAACGTTGATAACTCAGCTAAAATCAAAGAACTTCAAGACGAAGAGAAAATACTAATCGAAAAAGGTAAGAAAAGTGCTGCACTAATCGAAGAGTATAATACTAAGATTGAGTCATTAAAGACGAAGAGAGACCTTTATAACAAAAGAAATGAACTTAATGTAAAAAAGAGTGCAATAGAGGTAAATCTTAGTAATCTCAGAAGTGATTTGATAGAAAAAAAGAATATTCTTGATAATTATAACAAAAATAGTGAAGCGATTGATAAAAACAACAAACTGGATATTGAGATAAGAAACACTGAACAGCATATCAAAGCTAAACGCCAAGAAAAGGAAAACAATAATTGGCAGTTAACAAGTAATGAAGCTACTATAAAGAGAGATGCTGATGAAATTGTTCAGAGAAAAAATCTTATTAAACAGTTAGAAGAAGAAGATATTAATTTACGTAACTGGAAAATATATCTTCAACTTGTTGGAAAAGATGGTATTTCAAAAATGGTATTGCGTGATGTTTTACCTATTATAAATGCCAAAATTAATATGTTATTATCTGACGTATGTGATTTTGATGTTGTTGTTGAAATAAATGAGAAGAATGACATTAATTTCTGTATGATTAAAGATAATGTGAAATCAGATTTGGCAAGTGGGTCTGGTTTTGAAAAGACAGCTTCATCTATGGCTTTAAGAGCCGTTCTTGGTAGTTTGTCAACAATGCCAAAACCAAACTTTATAGTTTTAGATGAGGTCTATGGTCGTGTCGCAAAAGAGAACTTAGAAAACATCCATAAACTTATAAATAAAGTTTGCGAGGATTACGATTTCGTGATAACAGTTTCACATCTTGATATAGTCAAAGATTGGGCTAACACGACTATTACTGTTGTTAAAGAAAACAATGTAAGTAGACTTTCTGTAACGTCCTCAACGAAATAAGAAGTTAATGTTTAACCTATTTAATGAACAGTTATGTTAATGATTTCAACGAAGCAGTAATTAATTACTACGAAAGTTTAAAGAAATGCAAACCAGTTTCACGAGAAGAAGAAAGAAAACTCGTGAAACTGGCAAAGCAAGGAGATATTTCCGCAAAGAATAGAATCCTTGAATCTAATTTGAGATTTGTGTTCAATGTTGCTAAAAACTATAAAGGATGTGGTGTTTCATTGAATGAACTTATCTCAGAAGGAAATATGGGACTAATTAAAGCCATTGAAAAATTCGATTTAACAAAGGAAGTTAAATTTATTTCTTATGCCGTTTGGTGGATTCGTCAAGGTATACAAGCATACATCAAAACAAAAGGTTGTGGTCGTTCAGTAAATACCGTGGATGAAGAATCTATGAAAGACGAAGTTACTACTAATGATATTATTGACGAGGAAGATGAAATAATTAATAAGAATGAAACTATTTTATCAAACGAAGAAGATGAATTTAACAAAGAAATTAAATTTAACCAAGATATTGTAGTATCAAAATTACTCTCTAAATTAGAACCACGAGAAAAATATATTATTGAACAATATTATGGGTTAAATGGTGGTAAATCAAAAAATCTTGAAGAAATAGGTAAAGACCTTCAATTAAGCAAGGAACGTGTACGGCAAATTAAACTTACATGTTTTAAAACACTTAGAACTGAAGTTATGATGATGCCAGAAACTGTTTGCCTGTTTAAATAATAAGTAAAATAATATTTATATATAAAAAAGTTATAATAATGGCTAAGAAAACAAAGAAAGCAGAAGAAGTTCTTAACGAGAATAATGTTAATGTAACTGAGGAAGTAGTTAATGAAAATGCTACACAAGAGACAGAGGAAACTAATGTAGAAGCTACTGGGGAAACAAATAACGAGGTAGTAGAAGAGGAAACAACTTCTGATAAGACTGAAAGTGACGAGGTAGTAGAAGAAAGACCTAACGAGGAAAATACAGAAGCAGAGAAAGAAACTGTTGATAATAAAGAAGTCGAAAATACTTCAGAAACTACTGATGGAAATGAACAGTTAACCGAAATTACAGAAGAAATTCCTGTTGTACCTACGGAATCTGTTGAGACTTTAGGATTAGAAGAGGTAGTAGAAAAGGGTCCTTCTGAACCTATAGAGAATGAAATTCCTGTACGTAAAAGACAGCGTTTGACATGGGAGTGGAACGGAATGATTGCTGACTTTTAAATATAAATAAAACATGGAGATGGATATAATCAAAAAAATGACTAATCGCATTAAAGATATCCAGTTTGAAGAACGAAAGGAAAGAGCTACAGCTAAACCTTTATTTGAAGAAAACGAGGATAAATCTAATGCAGGACATGCAAATAGTTTCCCAATTAAGAAGTCTACTCCACAATTCGGTGATGTACGTGTTACACAGGAAGAAACATTGCGCAAAACAATAGCTGAGAATATCAAACTTTCAGAAGATGCACTAAAGTACTATCCTGATGCTGATGACTTAACATTGGATGGTGAGATAGGTGCTTTGAATTTGCGCTTTCAGTTTAGATATAACGACCCTTCTGGTGATGGGTGTTATATTTGGACAGATGGACTTCAGTTGACAGAAACAAATGCAAGAACACTTGGAAAAATACGTGACGCATTTGCCAATTGGAAAGATTCTTTGACCCAAAATGGAGATTTAATGGAAAAGTTGAAGAATGCTTCAAAAAAAGCCAAATACGAGTAAAAATATAGTAAAAAACCTCCTTTCTAAAAGGGGGTTTTTATTTTTCATATATATTTATATAAAACAATACATTACAATGATTAGCGACAAAAAGTTACATAAAATCATACAAGAAGAATTAACTAAAACAGAAGTTAATTCTATGATTGATAAAAAAATGAATAGTTCATTAGAATCAAACGATTTTAAGAAAGCTGTTAAAAAAATAAGTGCTGCTGTTATAAGTGAATTGTTTAAAACATTATGGCAAAGAAATAGCACATGGGTTAGTACGATATCACGATAATGAAAATTTATATACCTCAAAATAAATTACGAGTATTAAAGGAAAGTGTAACAAAAGAAGTAACTTTCTTTGATTTTTTTAGAGATATAAAGAAATTTCTGAAAGAATTGCTTGAAGACCCATTCCATGCTGAAGTAACAGGTGTTTTAAAAGAGAACGGAATAAATAATGATGAATTAAAAAATACGTTACTCAATAGAGGAATTATAAAGAAAAAGGAAAAAATTGATGAACCTTATGATGAAGTTAGTAAGAAAAAGAAATCAATGTTCCATGTGACTTATAATGTTCCTAAAAAGAACTTTGAACGTAAAATACAAAGATTATACACATATTATTTTGAATGATGAAAAAATTATATACTTTAACCGAAAATGACCTACATAGACTAATTAAACGTGTTACAAAGCGGATGATGAATGAAATGGATGGTGGTGTCGGTGGTGGTGCAACAAGCACTATGACAGTAGGAGTAAGTTCTGGTAACGGTAACGGAAATGGGTACGAATATGATGCACCTGTTAATAGTGGTCAACCGCTTAGAAGAGATTTCTGGACAGCTGGAAATGAGGAAGATACATGCGAAACTGCTGGTAGCAAAAAAGAAAAGAAGAATACAAATCAGAAATGGAAATAAACTACAATGACTATTACTCAAACAATGATGTTGTAAAAAAAATACAAGACATTGATAAACAAATAAAAGAGGAAATAGCAAATGGTGAAGATAAAGAAAAATATACCAAACTTATGTTTGAACAAATGTTGAGAGGTCTTCACCTAAATAGTGGAAATATAATATAAATAAAAGATATTTTTGTCAACTACCCACAGGCTAAAGGTCTGTGGGCTTGAAAAAGCCCAAGTTGATTAGTCTAAGCACTTCGAGTGCTACGTTAGAAGAGAATATATAGTTACCAAGTGGGTGTTTGCTCAAGCCCCTTGCTCTAAGGTTAGTGATTAAACAATTCTGTGAGGTAGGAATAGTGTTGCTAATATATAAACCTCTCCATAACATTGACGATGAGCATTTAACGGAGAAATCCGACTTACAGTAAAATTAAAATAAAGTATAATAACCGAATGGTTTACGTAATTAACAAAGATGGACAAGCACTAATGCCTACTGAAAGATTTGGCAAGGTGAGAAGATTATTGAAAAATGGTCTTGCCCATGTTGTATGTCGTATTCCATTCACAATTCGATTGGATTATGAGACAACTCACTTCGTTCAGCCCATAAGTTTGGGTGTAGATGCTGGTAGTAAACATATCGGCATATCGGCAACAACAAGTAAGAAGGAATTGTATGCAGCAGATGTAGAACTGAGAAATGACATTGTAGAGAAACTATCTACTCGTAGAGAACAAAGAAGAACTCGTAGAAATAGATTACGTTATCGTAAGGCTCGTTTTAACAACAGAGTATCTTCAAAGCACAAAGGTTGGTTAGCTCCATCTGTTGAGAATAAGATTCAAACACACTTGACCGTTGTAGAGAAGATACATAAGTTCCTGCCAATAACTAAAATTATAGTTGAAACTGCTTCATTTGACATACAAAAGATTAATAATCCAAGTATATCAAGCGAAGAATATCAACAAGGAGAACAACTTGATTTCTTTAATGTGCGTGAGTATGTGCTGTTCAGAGACAACCACACTTGCCAGCATTGCAAAGGCAAGAGTAAAGACCATATCTTGAATGTGCATCACATTGAAAGTAGAAAAACTGGAGGAAACTCTCCAAGCAATCTAATTACGCTATGTGAATCTTGCCACAAGGCATATCACAATGGTAAAATAGACATCAAGGTAAAGTGTGGCGCATCGTTCAGGGATGCTACCTTCATGGGGATTGCTCGTTGGGCTATATACGAGAGGCTAAAGAATATTTATCCTAATGTAAGTATGACTTTTGGATATATCACAAAGAACACCCGTATCACTAATGGGCTACCCAAAGAACATCATGTTGATGCAAGATGTATAAGTGGTAACCCTAAATCAAAACCTCTTGGGTATTATTTCTATCAAAAGAAAGTGCGATGCCAGAACAGACAAATACATAAGGCTAATTTCTTGAAAGGTGGAAGGAAAAAACTCAATCAATCACCATTCTTGGTAAAGGGGTATAGGTTGTTTGACTTAGTTGAATATCAAAAGGAATTGTATTACATATTTGGAAGAAGAGATAGTGGTTTCTTTGATATTAGGAGACTTGACGGAACAAAAGTAAACAAAGGTTCTATTAGTTGTAAACGCATACGATTAGTAGATATAAGAAGAAATATAATAACAGAAAGAAGGAATAGTTGCTCAATTCCCCCCACAAACTAAATATTTGTGGGTTTCATAGAGCCATTTTTTTTATGAAAACATTTAAAGTAGGCGAGTTAAGACGTGTCATCAGGGAAAGTGCAGGAGAGAAGAATGAATTTAAGCCTGTTTTTGGTGACAACGTACCAAACGAAGATAAGAAAATTAATGAAAAGGCTTACAAGGACATCATGAAAGATACAGAGAACTTCAACAGTAAGGTATCTAAAAAAGAAAGAACGAACTATGATGGTGGACGTTCCAATGATGATAATGTAAGTATGAGTGATTTACGTTACGATAATATATCAGAACCTTTCTCTAAAAGAGTAAAAGCGCAGATGAAAGGTTATGCTTCAGAAGAAGCTGAAAAACTCCATAAAAATGATGAGTTTGGAAATGCTACTTTTGGAACAGAAGATGATGAAAAGAAACGTAAAGAACATGCTGATAAATTAAAGAAAGGTAAGACTACTGCTACTGAAATAGGTCTTACTGGAAGTAAACTCGATAAAAAAGAAGTAGAGAATTTACAAAAAACTGTTCACGAGAATAAAATTAAAAGATTAACGTTCCATAGAGCATTCTTGTCAGAAAACCATATGTTATCAAATATTCCTGATAGCATGAAAGTTGAAAACAACCGCTTCATTATGAGAGATTCTAATAATACAGAATATCTTGTAGAATGGCATAATGAAGGTGCGGATGTAAAGAAGAAAATGGGTGATAAGATTATTAATGAAGAAATGAATCATATTAAACATTTGTTTAATTATAAGTGTTCCGATTATAGTAAAAAAACTACTCCTAATAATAGGATAAATGAAAATACAGAGTTTGATACAATGCTAAATAAAGCACGTAAACTCATGAAATAATCTGAACAAATTTATTTTTTAAACTAATGAATAATTGAGAATATGTTACGAGCAATTAAAGTAAGATTATATCCAAATAAGCAACAAACACAAGCAATCAACGAATTGCTTGGAAGTTATCGTGTTGTATATAATCAAACACTTGCTCTTAAACAAGAAGCTTATGAATTGAATAAAACAAATTTGTCTCTATGTGATTTATCAAAGTACTTTCATGGTACTATGTTGAAAGACGAAAAGTATAGCTGGCTGAAGAAGCAGAATACGAAAGTAATGAAACAAGCCATACGTCAGATGCTAACAGCGTATGATAATTTTTTCAAATTGCATAAGGGTTTTCCAAAGTTCAAAAGTAAGAAGGATAAACAATCAGCTTTATTTTCACTTGAAGCAATTTCAAAAAAGAATACGTTTGAAACAAAGCATATAAGTTTAATAAAATCTCTCAAAAATATCAAGTTCAGATGTTCAGACTTGTATTTTAAGAGGCTACAGACATATAAGGATAGTATAAGGAGTGCAACCTTAACGAAAACCAAGAGCGGTAATTACTTCTTATCAATCCTTATGGATATACCTCAAAATGAATTTGTTAAATTTAAGAATACCAACAAGCAAATTGGTATTGACCTTGGAATTAAAGATTTTGTTATAACTTCTGATGGTGAAGTGTTTGAAAATAAACACTTATTTGAGAAACAAGAACGAAAGTTGAAGAGACTACAGAGACAGTTATCAAGAAAACAGAAAGGTTCAAATAACCGAAACAAACAACGAATAAGGATTGCAAAAGTATTTGAACGCATAACAAACCAAAAAGAGAATTATATACATTCTGTCGTGAATGAGTTGCTTACATATTACGATACCATATACATGGAGGATTTGAATGTAAGTGGAATGATGAAAAATCATAGTCTCGCAAAACCAATACAAGAAGTAGGATTCTACAGATTCAAGTCGGTATTACAGAGTAAAGTTCTTGCAAATGACAAACAAGTGGTATTTATTGATAGGTTCTATCCAAGTTCAAAAACTTGTTCGTGTTGTGGTTACAAGAAAAAAGATTTGAAATTAACTGATAGATTTTGGGCTTGTCCTAAATGTAACATAAAACACGACAGAGATATAAATGCTGCAAGGAATATCCTTATAGAAGGACAAAGAGTTCTTTGCGGTTAAAAAGAAAAATATTAGTAGGTAGCCGTTCTACCGAATTTACGCTTGTGGACTATCCTCCTATGGATGACTGATTGTAGCAATGCAATGTACTAAAAAGTAATGATAGGTTGAAGCAAGAAATAAATAAACTTAAATAATAGATTTAATTAGAATTTTATGTACGATAGTATCGTTAACTATGTAAGTAAAACAATTAAGTGGGTTGGTAAGGCAAGCATTAAAGAATTAATTAAAATAATTTGTTTCTTTGCGTTTACGGTTATTATACTCAGTACCGCATGGTGGAGTTATAAAATAGGAAGCGACCAGGAGGCATTGAGCAAAGTTCTCAATGAAATCGTTATGCGTGAAAAAGAAGACGAAGCAAATATGAAAATTCGTGATGCGGTTACACCACGTATCAATAATGAACTAAAAAAAATTCTTTACACAAGTAACGCTTCACGAGTGGCTATTTTTGAATTACATAACGGTAAAGAAAATGCAACCAACTTACCTTTTAGATATGTTGATATGTCATATGAGGTTATCAATGAAAATGACAAAGATGTATCATTCGTAAGTGATAAATTTCAAAATATACCTCTTACACATTATCAAATGCCATACTACGTGGCTAAACATGGTGTCTTTATTGGCACTACTGAAGAAGCAAGGTTAATAGACCCAAGATTTTCCCAAATGGTTAATGAAACAGGTGGTAAATATATATCAAGTGTTATACTAAAAAGCGGTGGACATACAATAGGTTTTTTATGTGTATTCTTCGATAAAGATTTACCTTCAAAGAATAAACTCGAAATAAGATTAGTATTAGAGAAATTAGCGGACGTAATAAGTCCTTTATTAGATTTAAATGTTTTGAAAATGGAGAGTGAAAAAGAGGAAATTAAAAAATGGTAAATAAAATAAAATGCTTGATAAAAAAATATTGGTATATTATTAGTATACTGTGTATTACATGTTTTCTAATTGTTTTAGCATCTAATTGTAATAATAAAATTTCAAAAAGAGATAAATCATTAGTTAATGTTGAATACACCGATAGCAATGGTACTTATCACAAAATATATCAAGAAAAAAAATTCAAAGATTTAAAAAAGGAAAATAAAGACCTATACGATTCTTTGAAGGCATACAAAGACCGAATATCATACTTGACTCAATTCAAATATCAGAAAACTTATAATACAGGTAAAATTACTAACAAACCAGTTAGAGAAGATGTAGAAAGGGTTATAAATAAGAAAGATACTATTAAAGTATATGAATATAAAAGTCAAGATAATGATAGTTTATCTTATACTTTGAAAATAGGAAGTGTATCAAGACCAGAATGGTATGAACTTAAAACTACCATCAAAGAGAAATTTACATTGGTAAATAAGACTGCAAGTGACGGTACCAATCACCTAACAATAGATACATCTAATAAAGGTAATATAACAGATGTAACCACTTATAAAAAGAAAGAGAAAAAAGGTTTTTGGAAACGTTTCAAAGCTGGGCCAAGTGTAAACGTAGGATATGACCCGATTCATAAAAATATGGGTATGACTATCGGAGTTGGAGTAATGTTTGATTTAACAAAATAATTTTTCACGTAAAAATCCTTAGATTATATATTGAAAATCTGAGGATTTTTTTTATTTTTTATAAAAATTATATATATGGTATTAAACGGGTTAATTTATTTAGAACTCTTTGTATTCATACTTGCATTTTTGGAAGTTTTTAGAGAAATA
>ERZ773070.845-NODE-845-length-20406-cov-7.166134_pt1 | contig 20406 bp, 34 predicted proteins | sample MGYA00580618_ERZ773070 | MGnify/ENA primary metagenome ERZ773070 (study PRJEB29015, sample SAMEA2738023) | human oral metagenome | biome: human oral; feature: human-associated habitat; material: dental | place: China | collected 2019 ... | reverse complement strand
CACCTTTTTCTACTAATAATTTTATATCTTTTCCTTCACCTTTTTTACTTACTGGTGATAAATTATTATTATATATACTAAATGCTATTATTCCACCTAAAAATAATATTACTATAGTTACAATTATCCCTATCTTCCAAATATTATTTAAATTCTTCCTATTTCTTCCTCTTCTTCTACCATTTGGCTCTTCACTATAGTCTATAACAAAACTATTATCTATCTCATTTTCCATATTGTTTTCAAACATATTCTCATCCATATACTTTTTCTCCTTTAATATGTATAATCTACAATCTTTCTTATTGTATCTGACATTCCTTCATAATTTTTGATTACAAGTTTTTTCCCTGTTTCTTTAAGTCTTGGTTTTAATTCTGTTATAAACCTGATAAATGCTCTAGTATCTTGTACATCTTTTACTTCTATTTCTAGCCCTTTCATATCATATTCTGATAATTTTTTTAATATATTTGTTATCAAAATATTTCTTTTTTCAAATGTTACTAAGTCATTCATTATCTCTGTTCCTTTATTTTCTTCTAAGCTAAACTGTCCATAACTTTCTATATTTTCTTCCCCAAGTTTTGCTATATATGCCATATATGATTTATTATCTTTTGCATATTTTGTTTGTATTTCTCCATTTTGTTTTATAATAAAATTTGATACAAGTGCAATATTTTTTTTGTTATTATCTTTTTTTACATTTTCAAAATTCATCTTATAATCATTATAATTTGTTATTATATTTACATCTTTTTTTGCTTCTTCTATATAGTTTTCTCTTACAAGAGTAATTGTTTCTATCTTATTTTCTTCTATATATCCGAACATCTATTTTTTCTGTCATTCCTTTAACAAAACCTGATTCTTTTTTTAATAATATAAGATTTTCTTTATTTGTAACTGTTACAATATCACCACCTATTAAACTTGGTATTGATTTTAATTTTTCATCTGATTTTAATTTAAATATTTCTTGCTTTTTTGATCTTGAAAATATTGCAACTTTATTTTCATATGTTTTTATATCAAGTTCATATATTCCTTTTAATGCATCTAATGGTATAAACACTTGTCCATCTTTCTTATATGGAGCCTTTCCTATATTTATTTCACTCCCATTTAAATTCATTATATTACTATCTATTGTTATCATAGCAACATGTGTATCACTTGTAGTTATTATTTGTCCTTTTGTTTCTTCATATATAAGATTATTATCAAAAATTTTCTTTATATCTGACATTGTCATAAAATATATATATTCACTGTTTGGACTATCATTTTTCTTTTCTTTTTCTATTACATTATCTAATTTTACCTTTTCACCATCATAATAAAATATATTTTTATTTTTTTCAGTTACTACATTATTTGATACTGTTATTACAAAAAGTACCATACATACAAAAAATAACATAACATATATTCTTTCCATTGGTTTTTTAGGTATTTTCTTTCTTTCTGAATATACTCTTCCGTATTCCATTTTCACCTCAATATCTATTTTTTTAACAACATTATTATTTTTTTAATTATATCTTCTTCTGAAAGTCCGAATTTTCTTAAAACTTCTAATGGTTTTCCGTGACTTTCCAAATTCTGTTGTTCCAATTTTTGTCACTTTTCTTAAATTTAATACATTATTTTCTTCTTTTGTAATAGTATCAGATATTATGCTTCCGAAGTCCTCCATATATACTATGATCTTCTACAGTAACTATCTTAGCATTTTCTATATTATTCAATATTTGAACAATCATTTTTTCATTAAATGGTTTTAATCTTATAACATCTATAACTAACCCATTTATATTATATTCTTCTTTAAGTCTTTTTTGAACATTATATACAACATCTATCATATCACCCATTGTCACAATTATAATATCATGATTTTCAAGTTCTACACCTGGTATTCCTTTTACTATCATTCCATTTTTTAAAAAAGTTTCTATTTCTTCTTTTGTAAGTTTTTCATAATGTTCTTCTGTCTCCATCCTATATAATCTAACATAACTTGGATTTTGATCTTTTGATATATTTTTAATAATACTTTTAGTTATAATATCTGTTGATGCTGTATATATATACATATTAGGAAGTGCCCTCATAAGAGCTATATCTTCAAGCATTTGGTGTGTTGCTCCGATCTTCTCCGAAGTGTTAATCCTGCATGTGTTGAAACAAGTTTTACATTACTTTCAGAATATGCAATACTACATCTTATTTGATCATATACTCTTCCTGTTAAAAATGCTGCAAAGCTTGATGCAAATACAGTTTTACCAGTTTTAGACATTCCGACTTGCCATCCCTATCATATTTTGTTCTGCAATTCCTACATTAAAAAATCTATCTTTAAATTTATCTCCAAAAATATTTGTTTTAGTAGAACTTGAAAGATCTGCATCAAATACAACAATATCCTTATTCTCTTCTCCGAAGCTTTGCAAGTATTTCTCCGATAACTTTGTCTTGTAGCTTTTTTCATTATTTAGCACCTCCTTTTAATTCTTCTAATCCTTTTAAATATTCCTCTCTATTTGGTGCTTTTCCGGTGCCATGTATTCTTATTTTCCATAAAAGATATTCCTTTACCTTTTATAGTTTTTGCTATTATTATATTTGTTTTTTCTTTATCAAGCTTATTTTTAAAAACATCTAATATTCTTTCAATATCATGTCCTGCAACTTCTATTGTGTTAAAATTAAAGCTCTTAAATTTTTCTTTTAATGGATAAATATTCATAATATCTGTTACATATCCGGTCTAATTGTATATTATTTGCATCTATTATAACGATTAAGTTTTCTGGATTATATTTAGAAATAGCATTTAATGCTTCCCAAATATTTCCTTCTTGCATTTCTCCGATCACCTACTATAACATATACTCTTCCTTTATCTTTAGACATCTTTTTACCGAAGTGCCATTCCGAAGTCCAACAGATAATCCTTGTCCTAAAGATCCGTGTTGCAACTTTTACTCCTTTTGTATGTATTGATGGATGTCCTTCTAATGTTCCATCTATTTTTCTAAATCCATCTATTTCTTCTTTTGTTATAATATTATTTAAATAGAATGCTGAATATAGTGCAGGGCTTGCATGTCCTTTAGAAAATATTATTTCATCTTTTTTTATATCAAAATCATCCATAATCACTGATAATACATCAGCTATTGACATACTTCCACCAATATGTCCGTGATCCTGCATTATATACCATATTTAATATATTTATTCTTAAATTATTAGCATATTCTTTTATTTTTTTCAGTTTATCTTTATCCATAATACCTTCTTTCTATCCTTTGTACAATTTATTATGATTATAATACTATATATCCTGCAAGTATTCTTAGTATAAACAGTGGTGGTATATATACCCCTGTATAATCTTCTATTTTACGTTTTATATTATTATATTCATCTATTCCCCATAAGATTCCCTCTATAATTACATCTTTTGGTAATCTATCTATCTTATTTACATATGCATAATTTACTTCTGGTGCATTAAATATTTTTTCTAATACCATCCTATTATATGGTTTATCTTTTGGAAGCTCTTTATCTATGTCAACATATAACTTAGATATTACCTCTTTTTCATCATCTAATAATGTTATTGCCAAATATTTAATATCGCCTACATCTTGTTTTCTTTTTTTTATATACATATATCCTTCACTTTTAGATACTTTTGCCTCTGCTACCTCTATATCTTGTGATATCGACTCTTCTATTCCTACATATAGGTCTTTAAAAGTACTTTTAAACATTATACTTGCAATTATTGGAACTACATATATACAAAGTCCTAAAATTATAGCTGTAGTTATAATTCTTCTTAATTTTATCCCTTTCATTTTTTCTCCTATAACAATTATTGCCTACATTATAACACAAATATATGTATATTTAAAATTTAAATATCTGCTAATACTCTTATCTCTTTTCCCATATATGGTATTTGCTTATTAGGAATAAGTATTACTTCACCACTATAATATTCTACACATATATTTTGCATATTATCCTTATCTCCTAATTTAAACTCTAATTTCATAATTTCTTCATAAATATTTTTAAGTGAATTCATTGATATATATTTAGGGTTTATTCCTTTTGTTCTTAGATCCTGATGTAAATTAGTATAGCTTTGTGATTTCGATTTTAAATAATTATTAAGTTCGTTTGCATTTATTCCTGAATTTAATGTTAACCTATTTAAATAACTATTTTTTTGTATATCTGGAAATGATTCTATCTTAAGTCTTAACACTTCTATAACTTCTGATATGATTTTCGCATCATTTTTAAAGCTTTCTACTTTTGCTTTTTGTATATTTTCAAACCCTACATTTACTGCAAATGTTACTATTATAAGAAGGATAGCTATTGATATTACAAGTGATGTAAGTGTTACTCCTTTTGTTCTTTTCATAAGTATTCTCCTATTTTTCAACCTGTATATTTTTCTTATTCCCTTTATCTAATTGTTTTTTTACTGAATCAAATATATATTTATCAAAATCAAAATATTTTTCTGTTTTTACTTCTGGAAGTTCATTTGTATCAATAGTCGCCTCTTCTATAACAACCTTATTCTTATATGGTCTTAAAAGAACCTTTATACCTTCTTCTTCTTTTTCGTCTCCGAAGAATCTCTTCTTTTTCATATAATTCATCAACTATTTTTTGTCCTTCTATAATCTTACCAAAAACCGCATATTTTCCGATCTAATGCACTATCTTCTTTCATTACAATATTAAATAGTCCACCGCCCCGAATTATAACTTTCTTCTACTAATCCTGGTACTATTTGAGTATAATTTGCTCTTCCCATTGATATCATATATTTTTCATGTTTTAAATCATTATTAAATCCATTATTAGAAAATTCACCTTTTATCATATACTTTTCATCAGAATCTTTTCCTAAATTTTTAAGTGTTACAGGTTGTTCTGATTTATCTTGCATTCTACCTACATGTATAGTATTTATATCTCTTCCATATACTGTTTTTCCATTATAATATCCGGCTGCTTACTAAATTCATAAAGTTTGCTACTGTATTTGGTGCTTTTTCTGGATATAGTTCTATAACTATATTTCCTTTATCTTTTATTTTAAATGTTACTTTTGGATGTACAGTTTCTTTTCTTTTATTAAATACCATATATCCTATTACTCCTAGTAGTATTACTAAAAATAATATCATTAATATTAGTTGTAATTTTTCTTTTCTATTCATTTTTACCTCTCATAAATCCTATACAACTACTATATTACAAGTATTATCATATTTTCAATATATTTATCAAAAGTGTAACTTAAATATATGTAAGCAAATAAAAAAAACTATAAGCATATGCCTATAGTTTTTCCTCTAATAATTAATTTTTTACAACTGTTGCTGCTCCATTATCTGCATCAATTGTTATTGTTGCAAAAGTATTATTATCATAAATTAAAGAAACTGGTCCTGTCTCAAATTTGCCTGTTCCTGTATTATAAGAGAATGATCCTGAATTTGTTACTCCTTTAATTGTTGGTGCACAACATTTAGTTAATGCAGTATTTAAATCATTTATATATTTAGTTTTTTCTGTTGAAGTTTTATCTGGTTTTGATTGATAATCTGTCCATACTCCTGCTTGTAGAGTCTTGAAAGTGTCAATTGACTCTGCTATTGTTTGATCTTTTTGTGCTGATCTTGCTCTAGTTATTAATCCATTATCTCCTAAAGCAAGTTGTATTGCAACTGCTGCTAATATTAATAGTATTATTATTGTTATAACAAGTGCTATTAATGTTATACCTTTATTATTTGTTTTCATTTGTATTTTCTCCTTTTTTCTTTTTTTATTTTTTTTCAAATTACTATACATATAATATAACTTATTTTTTTATATTATTCATCCTTTTTTTATTTTTGAAACAAAACCGATATGATTTTGTAAGACTTTTGAAATATTGTTTCATCACCTATTAAAAACCATTAATATAAATAGAATTAATATATTTTTCTTTAAAGTTTACGATGGAAATATATATACATCTTGGCTTCTAGGTCTTCCTTTTATTCCATCTTGATATACTTTTATCCTTCTTCCTTCTTGTTGTGTTCCAATATTTACTGTCCAATTTCCGGCTACTATCTACTTGTGTCTGCCCTGGCCTATATGTTCCTTCAGAATATACATATATTGTTGCTCCTGGTTCCCCTTTTCCGAGATAACCACTGACTTGTTAAATTAATTTGATTGATAGTAGGATTAGATAACATAGGTAATCCTTTAACTCTAGCATATATATAATAATTATAGTCTGGTCTCCCTTTTATATTATATTGTTTTATTCTTATCTCATTATTAGCTTGTAAATCCCTATTAAATTCATAACTCCAGTTTCCGATTACTATCTACATCTACATTATACGAGCTCCATTGATTTACATCATATATTTCTATTTTTGCCCCTGGTTCTCCTTTTCCTTTTACTATTCTTTGTGATGTATCTATTGGATCTATTGTTATATTATTTATTGCTGGTAATTGTACTACCCTTCTATATATATAATAATTATAATCTGGTCTCCCTTTTATATTATATTGTTTTACTTTTATCTCATTATTAGCTTGTAAGTCCCTATTAAATTCATAACTCCAGTTTCCGACTATTATCTACATCTACATCATACGAACTCCATTGATTTACATCATATATTTGAACCTTCGCTCCTGGTTCTCCTTTTCCTTTTACTATTCTTTGTGATGTATTTATTGGATCTATTGTTATATTATTTTTTGCTGGTAATTGTACTACCCTTTTATATACATAGTCACTCCATGTATTATTTACATATTGTCTTACTTTTATCTCATCATTTGCTTGTAAATTTCCATTAAAATTATAATTCCAATTCCCTGCACTATCAGTATTAACATTATATGTATTATAATTTATAGATATTTCAAGATTACTTCCTGGTACTGCTCTTCCTGATATTATCATTTGTGATGTGTCTATTGGATTAATTAATAATCTATCTGGTTTAGGTATTTTTTGTACCCTTATATATGTATAATCACTATTTTGCCTTCCTGTTATATTATACTGATATCCATATAGTTCTGTTCCTCCGGTTTCCTTCTCCTATTTCTATACTCCAATCTCCGATTACTATCCACTTCTGTATATTTACTTCCTGAATTTGCTCCATATATATACACTGTTGCTCCGTGGATATCCTTTTCCTCTTAATATACTTTGATTATTATCTATTTCATCTATTGTTATATTTGGTAGTTTTTCTAATTGAGTTATTGAAGCATATTTAAAATTACTCCACATTCCATCTGCTTGTATTTGTCTTACTTTTATATATTGGTTCCCTCTATTATATCCAATATTATAACTCCATCTACCATTTCCTTCTGCTTCTATAGACTGCATACTACCATCATTTAAAGAAATCTGTATTTGTGTATTAGGTCTTGCCCATCCATACACTGTATCTTGTCCTGAGTTTACAGGGTCTATAGTTAAATTACCAGTTACTGATGTATATTTAACTATAGTACTTTCCCTATCTGACTCCATTTTTCTATTAGGTGTTTGTGTAACATATATTATTTGATTTGCTTGTTGTGCTGGAACTGTTATTGTATAATTTCCGTTACTATCAGCTTGTCCTGTATATTCTTGATTATCTCCAAGTATTATTTTAACATTTGCATATCTTTCTGCATTACCTTTAATTTTTGTTTGTCCTTCATATACATCTAATATTGTAGGTTTTAATGCTTTTATACCTTTTACTTGTATTTCTACAACCTCTGATTCTAACTTATTACTAGGTTTTTGAGTAATTCTAATTTTCTTGTTCATATCTTGTTTTGGTATTGTTACACTAAAATTCCCTTCACTATTTGCATTTGAAGTATATGTTGAATTATTTTCTAATTTAACTATTATCCTTGCATTATTCTCAGCTTTTCCTTTTATTTGTGTTGTTTCACTATCTACTTCATTTACTATTGGTAAAGATGCAGGAACTCCTTTTACCCTTATTTCTTCTCTTGCAGATTCTATTCTACCTTGTGGTGTTTGTGTTACCCATATTCTTCTGTTCATATCCTGTTTTGGTATATTCACACTAAAGTTTCCGAACATTATCTGATGTTCCTGTATATTGTCTTCCATCTTCTAATATAACTTTTATATTTGCAAGTGGTTCTGATTTTCCTGTCACATATGTATTTTCACTATTTATTTCATACACTATAGGTTTATTTGAAGGTACTGCTCTTACATTTCTTTCTTGATATTCTGATTCACCTTTTGTTGCAGTTGTTTGAGATACTCTTACTCTTTTCCCTGCATCTTGTCTTGGTATTGTTACATTATATCTACCTGAATCATCTGCAAAACCTATATATTCTTGATTATTTTCAAGTAATACTTTTATCTTAGCATTTCTCTCAGCATTCCCTATTACTGTAAGTCCTTCGCTTGTCACATCTTCAATAGTAGGTTTTTGTGCCTTTCCGAGTTCCTACAACAATTTTTGTTTCATCACTTGTAATTTTATCATTAATTGTTTGTGTACCTATAATCTCTTCTCCATCAGATAAATTTCCTACATATATATTATATTCTCCGATTATAGTTAGAACTTCCGTGTAAACTCTCTTCCTGATATTACAAGTTTTATCTGTGCATATTTTTCTGCTTTTCCTGATATATATGTATCATTACTATTTACACTGTTTATCGTTAATTTATTTAACCTTGTTTTTCTTACTTCTATTTTTATTTCTGCACTTTGTAATTTATTTTCTTCTTTTTGTGTCACTTTTATAATTGTTCCACTTATTTGTTTAGGTATATTTATACTAAACTCCCCTTGCATATTTACAGTACCTGTATACTTATTTCCTGCAATATCTACATTTATTATACTATTTTTTATACCTATACCTGTTATTACAGTATCTTCATTTATTATGCTATTTACTATTGGAGGATCTGTATGTATATCATCAGAATCATCACTTTTTAGCTTATTTTTAACATATTCATCAAACTCAGACTTTTTCATTATCTCAGTTTTTCTTGATTTATCCCATATTCCACCATCTCTTATCTCATAATGTTCTGAAAAACCTTTCCTATTGTATAATTTTTCTATACTTATCTCTTCTTTTCCTTTTGCTTTTCCCGCAATTTTTAAATATGACAATTCTGAATCAGTTATTTCATATAATTCTGTTAATGTCTGATTTTTATTACCTTCTGTTGCTTTTTGTATTAATCCATTATCAGATATTGTTAAATATATTGAAACACCAACTAGTATTATCATTATAACTATTGTTATAGCAAGTGCTACAAGTGTTATACCTTTCTTGTTCTTCCCCATACTTTTTACCTTTATTACTATATTAATCTTATTTTTAAAAATACACCCTTTTTATTTACCTAAAAATATCTATTTAAAAGGCTTTTTTAAGGGTGCACTTATTTAATTTATTGTATCTAAAATTCCGTGGTGTATATAATGGCTTATTATTATATGAAGTACTACCATTTACACTACCTATTATATCTAAATCTTTCAACGAGATATATGTTTGCATATCCCCTGTATATTTAATATCTAATAAGTTCATTAATTCTTTAGTAACTTTAACATATCTAGCATTATATATGTTCTTTTCTGGAATTGTGATATTATTTTCTTGTAAACTTCCACCTGAAATATTTGAAGTTATGGTCCTTCTTCTTATCTCTTCTAGCTTTTCATTTGTTTCTCTTTTTTCTGAATTTGTTAAAGTATTTTCAAAATAATCATAAAAAGCTTTTTGAATTTTAGCCATATCACTTTTATATGTCCTAGATTTTACTTCCCTTATATTTAATATTGACAATGTACTTACTGTTCCTGCTAAAATTACCATAACAATAATAGTAATTATAAGTGCCATCATTGTAATTCCACTTCTTTTTTTAATTACTTTTATCATAACTCCCCTTTTTATCTTTTAATTACCTGTAGATCCGAAAACCACCATTTCTTTCATTTAAGATTTCTTCTTCATTATCTACACATAAGTATTTTTGAAATATCCCTTGTCCTATTGCATCTCCTTTTTTTATAGTTATTTCTTCTTTTCCTATATTAAAAAATGCAAAAAATATTTCCCCATCATTTTTTTCATTTCCATAATAATCTTTGTCTATTATTCCTACTGCATTTGCTAAGATTATATGTTTTTTTGAAGGATTTGAACTCCTATTATATATTTTTAAAACTTCATCATCTTCCATATATGCCTTTATTCCTGTAGGAACAAGTGTTGGTTTGCCATATCCTGGTAATATAACAACATCTTTTGCTGCCTCAAAATCATATCCTGCAGAATATTTTGTTTTTCTTTTTGGAATATTTATTTCTTTTTCATTATATCCTTTTACTATCTCAAACCCTCTTTTTCTCATTTCCATATTCCTTTCTTTTCCTCTTTTGCCTTATTTTGTATTATTTCAAATGTTTTATGATATTTAACATCTGGTGCTATTTTAAGTACTTTTGCATATCCTTCTTCTAATAATTCTTCATTATACATTTTTCCGATCTTCTAAATATACATATGAAAGAAGTCTTCCGATATTTATCTGTTCCTGATACATCTTTTTGAAGATAAACATTTTTACCTGTTAACCTATTTTTTGTATAATCTGATGCTATCTTACCTTCTTTAGTATTTTTTTCCTTATTTGGATGAACAGATTCTGGAGTATCTACTCCTACAAGTCTTACCGTATATTTTTGATTATCTAATTCTACTTTTATAGTATCTCCATCTACTACATTTACAACATTTGCTAAAACTTTCTTACCATCATCATAATCTTTTTTTGTTGTTCCTATTTCTGTTTTGTCAAATGTATTTGTATTTTGATTTATCTCATTATTTTGATTATTGTCTGTAACTTTTTTATTAATATCTTCTTTTTCTCTAATACCAATATTATTTTTATCTTGTTCTACTTTTGTTATTTCTAACTTATTATGATTTAGGTCAATATTAAACTTATATCCTAATAGTATTAATGTTATTAATACTATTATTAAAATAAGTGCTATTATTCCGAAGTATTTTCCAATATTTTCTTATAATATTATAACCACTTTCAATATCATCTATATTTATATTATTTCTTCTTTTCTTTCTTGCCATTATTTTTTCCTATTCTTATATCAATTAATATGAATATATTTGTATATTTGTTATAGTTCCGTGCTGTTGGTGTTATATTATACTTGTTTTCTGTCATAGTTATTTCTTTAATTTTAACTTTTTTTGCTTTAGGATCAAAATTATCTATTTCTATAACCTGTGCTATATTACCTTTTAAAGGCACAAGTTTAAATGTCTTTATATAATCTGGTTTATCATCTCCTATTGAGAATTTTACAGTTGATACTATTTCTCTATTTGATATTATCTCATTTTGACGTGCATTATTTTGTATATAACTAGAATTATATTTTGGCATTTCTATATTTACAAGCATAGATACACTTTGTAATGTATTATTTCCTTTAACATCATTTGATACCGATATTTCTTCTCCTACTCTAAATGTTTTACTTTCTTTAACATATTCTAAAGTAGCATTATATCCGGGGTTCCATCATCTTATATAATGCCTGTCTTTCACTTGCAAGAGCTGTTGAATATATCTTTTGTTGAAGATCATTAAGCTTTCCTTTTCTTTTAACTTGTTCTGGTGTTGGCATTACTACAGACATATCAGCATAATTTTTATGATCAAAATAATATTTTCTTGTCTTACTATTATATTCTCCATCACTTTCAAATCTTATTAATTTCTTTCCTATATATTTTTCTCCAGAATTCTTACTATTAAAAATATCATCTGAATATAGGCTTTGATAATATGGGTTTATTCCATTATTTTTAGCTATCAGAGCATCTTCTGTATTAAATGCTTCTTTTCTTACATAAACTAAGGTATTGTCTGTTATATTAAATTCATTATTTGTACTTTTTGCTATAACATAATTATTATAATTTATATTGCTATTTGCTCCGTAGTCCTTCTGCAAATACAACAAAAGACACACTGTTTATAATCTTATCCCAATCTGTATCTAATATTTGTGGCAATTTAAATTCTGGAGTATCTCCAAATTTTTGCATATTATAATTTATAGCTGCAACTATAAGATTATATTGTATATTATCTTTTATAACTTTCCTTTTATGATCATTAAATGTAGAATCTGCCTCTAAAATATTATCACTAAATATCTTATTATCATTTTTAAAATCTTCAAAAACTACTGGATATTTTTCACGTATTTTTTTAGCTTCATCATCATTTACTTTATCACTTTCTTTTAAATTACCAAAGTTTTCACGTACCCAATTTGAGAACCTATATGCTTTTAAATAATATTTAATAGCATTTATTTGTTGATCTGCATATGCCCTTTCTGCATTATATTTATTGAGTTCATTTAAATATGCCTCATCTCCACCATTTGCTCCATTTGCATATAAGCTTTTGTTTGGTTTTGCTATTGTTGTCTTATCATCATCTGGCTCATATTTTATAGTAATTTCACTTGCTTTTTCTATTTCTTTTTTTTGAACATCTTCATCTGAATTATATCTTGCTATTTTATCATTTTTTACAGTTAATGTTATAGTTTTACCTTGTTCTCTTGCTCTATCTACAAGTTCTTCTATTTGTTTATCTGTACCAAAATTTTTTTCAGAACCATTAAAATCTTCTAAATTTGTATTTACTAAATCCATCTTCTTATTTTCTAATACAGTAGGATCTATCTTTAATGGATTTCCCCCTGTTGTAGATATACTTACTGTTGTATCTTTATCTAAAAGATATCCTGCCTTATTATATGTAAAATTCTTCTTTTTACCATATATTGATATATAATTATCTATTGTATAATTAACAAATATATAATCATCACTATTACCTCCATTACTTGCTAAACTATATTTAGCAGAATATGGTATATAATTTTTTAAAACATGTCTTGTCCTTTTTTTTACATCATTATCATATGCATTTGTTGTATACCTATTTCCATTGTTTGTTTCAAAAATAATTGGCTTATATGTATTTGTACCACTAAATTTAAGATTTTGTTTTTGTATAGGACCTGTTGATTGAGTTATATTTGTATTAGTATCACTTTTTTTTGTAATATCTACACTATCCACATTTACATTTAAATCATTATCAACACTATAGTTTGTTGCTTCATCATCATCTATATGTATTGCATTACCTTTACTATTATTTAAAGTTAGTGGCTCTTTTGTTGGTGAACTTATGTAATATCCATCATATAATGTAAAAACGCCCAATGGAAAAAATGTATCTATATATTGTTTTGATACATTTGACATACCTAGTTTTGTTCCTAATGAGTCTTTAAATACATTTACAGATGCTTCTACTATACTTCTTAAAACATCTGATACTTTTGAAAATTCTTCATTTGCTGTATTAAGCTCAAAAGATTTTATCGCATCTTGTGCTGCACCTAAAACTTTTTTGTCATAATTCATTCGAGCGTTTATTATTTGTATTTGTGTAGATATAACAATAGAAACTACAAAAAATATTGGTAATACTATTAATACATATACTATTGTCATTCCTTGCAGTTTCATATTTTTCCCTTTCTATCTAGCACCTGTTGCAGTAACTACTGCTGATTCTTGTGCTGTTATTTCATTTACTTCATTATCTTGTGCAAAAACCATACTTCTAAAACTTTGTGCTAATGTTTTATTATTATTCTTTACTGTTGTTGAAAAAGTATCACCCTTCTTTAAATTATATGATCCATTATCTTCTAAAGATTTTGCTATTTGTTCTGTATATACTGAATATTGTACATTTTCTCCTACAACATCACCACTTACCCATTGGCTTTTTTTCCCAACATTTGTATCCATTTTCTTAACTTCCATCGATACATTATATGTATTTCCTGTTGTATTTAAAGATGATAAAAGCTTATTATACTGTTCTAATGTAACACTTCCTGTTGTTGAAACTTCACTTACAAAGTCAGAAACTGCTTTTTTTGCTATTGTTTGTGCAATATCATTATTTCTTTCTGAAACTGCTAATAATGGGAATATAAAAAGTAGGATCCCCGCAACTACTATTGCTATTATTGTCATTAATGTGTCTTGCATATTTTTTCTCCTTATATATTATTATTTTTCTTTATATATTATTTCTATCTTATCTGTACCTTGAAGTCCTTCTACAAGATCTTCTCCGTATTCATCACTTGTATTTAATCTTACATCACCAGAAGTTTGATATTTAACCACTGTTTCTGTAAATTCTGTATTATCAGGTAATCCTGCAAACCAATGTCTATCTTTAACACTACTATTTTCACTATAATCTACCACAATATTGTTAATAGCTGATTTAAATCCATTTACATACATCTCTACTCTTCTTTTTGCAAATTCATCTTTTTTTTCTTTTAATGCTGCTGATCTCCAAGGTGCTGTAAACATGTATAAGTGATGTTTTTCATTACCAAAAGTACTTTTAACTTTTTCTTCATACGGAGTTAAATTACTTGCACTTATTCTGCTATTTTTTTTACTTTTATCTGATAACCCAGATATTCTAGCAACTTCTCCTTCAAGTCCTAAGTCAAATACTTGCATTAATTTTCCTGATTTATCATATAACTTAACAGTAAAGTTTTCTTTGTAGTACCTATTAAGCATTGGTATTATAGTACTCTTTTTAACTGTCCTTACATCAAATTCCCTTAAATCCTTATCAATTACATCCTCATTTGTATTAGAACTAAGTGAAACATTTAAATTATACTTAGGCATACCAAGAATATCAAAGATACTAGTACTTGATGTTGTAAGTGCATTAAATAGGTACATTGTTAAGCTTACTGCTATGATAAATACTCCTACACCAAATACAATAGACATTGCATCAGATACATTTTGATCCATCTATAAATCTCCTATTTTATCTAACTATACCTAATTATACCACCAAAAGTCTTTTTTGCATATACCGCACCAAAGCTTACTTGGTGGCACTATAGATATATTTATTATCAATTAATTGTTATTTTCCTGAATTATTACCGCTTCCTGAATTATTTGATGATGCTGTTTTAGAATCTTCTATTGTAATATCATTAATTATATTAGTTGCATCTGATACATTCATAGTAACTTTAAATATTTTAGTACTTGGAACTTTTGAAGCTAATGTATTTAACTCTGATGGAGTATAATCTTCTTTCTTATTAAAGTTTCCAGCACCATCTACACCATTTACAGTTAATTTAGGTTTTCTTTCATCTTTTGAATTTGGTTGATCAAATTTTGTTGCATTTGTTGCAAGTTTTGTAAGTAATTGTTTTATTTGAGAACCTGAAACTCTATTTCCTTCATATGCTTTAAATTGTGAGTTAAATACTCTTACTTCTTCTTGTGACATTTGTCCTGCACTACTGTTTATTTGATCTTGTGCTTGATTGTATATATACATACCAATCCCTATAATTAATATTGATAATAATATAGCACCTGCTATAATTAATGCTTTTGAAGCATTTTCCATAAATTCCTCCTTTTTTAATCAAAGTTATTTGATTATTATTTTTATTTTATATTAACATTTATTATTTTATATATACTAAAATAGTTTTTCAATATTTAAAACATTTTTGTTATAATTTTAACAATTTTTTAACCTATTTTTTATCTTTTGTAATATTCTTATTTTTATTCTTTTTTCTTTTCTTTTTCCCTTACTGTAATATTTACAATTCTACCTTGTTTATTCTTATCTATTTTAATTATCTCAAATGTAACATCACTAAAAAGATATGTAAATTCTGATAAGTCTTTTTTCATTATCTGTTCTAAACTAAGTTCTATATATTTTCTACTTCCTTCTCTTCCTGCAATATATTTTTCATTTTTAACTTCTACCTCAATATTTGTATTTATATATTTATCTTCCAAATCCTCTTGTTTATATTTTTTATTTATATTATCAACATTATATATAAGTGTTAAAAGCTCTGATGCTAAAAGTTCTTTTCCTATTTCTTCTTTTTCTAATATTCTACTATTATATTCTAAAATCTTTTTATTACTTTTTTCTACATTAGATACTTTATCAAACAATATATATATACCAATTATTGCAAAAAACACTATTAATAATATAAATAGTAATACTGTTTTTAAATCTGAACTATTTTTCATATATTATCCTTTTAATTATAATTTGGATCTGGAGAAAGTTCTAATATATCTTTTATATTATATGTTATTGCAGAAATTCTTCCTTGATATCCATCATATTTAACATCTGTTATAGTAATATCTGGTCTACGTTTTACTTCTTTTGTTCTAGTTTTACCATCATTATTTGTTTTTGCTGTATCTTCTTCTATTCTTATATTATAGTTTATAATTATCTGTTTTAATTTTTCTGTTGGATATCCTGTGTTTTTATCATAAAGTTGTGAAAGTTTATATGTACCTCCTACAGAATTTGTCTTACTTCCCGATATTTTAAGTGTCACATCTATTAGATCTTGTCCACTATTATCATATCCTCTTGCTTCTTTATTTACTGAATTTGCATAATTTAATGCAGATATTAATGTTCCCATTGTTATTCTTTCACCAAAATCTTTTATATTATTACCTTTTTTTTGTTTCTTTCTATCTTCAGTATTTGAATTTGATTCAACAAATAATGGTGCATTAAAATCTGCTACTTGATTTCTTATCTCTTGTGCATAAAAAGTATTATTAGCAAAATCTCTCAGCTGTCCAAAATAGTAAGCTCCAAATGACATTACTAATACACCTATTAATACACCGGCCTGCTATTAACAGAGCTTTACTTGCATTTTCCATATTTTCTCCTTATATTAGTATTATATTTCTTGAAATACTATTTTGTTTATCCTTCCTGTATCGTTTTCAACTCCACTTTCTTCTTTAACCCATTTAAAATGTCTTGTTTTTAAATCATCTGCTACTGTTTTCCATTCAAATCTTATCCAATTATTTTTAGCATAATCAAATTCTGAATTTCTTCTATTTACCTTACTTAAATTAACCATTTTAATTTGTTCTACCATATTTTTATGATCTTTTTCTGTAAATTTACCACCATTTACAGGTCCTATTTTAAGTTCTGTTATACCAGATGATGTTGTTTCATTACCACCTATTGCAGATAACTGAGTTTTTAAGTCAATGTTTTTAAAACTTCTTTTAAAAACTTCTGATTCATTAGTATTTTTACCTAATATATCTTCTATTGTCTTTCCTGATTCTATTTTACTTCCTTTACCAATGCCAACAGGTGTTTCTCCTACACCATTTGTATATCCATAAAGTTTTATTGTACTTTGAAGTGGTTTATCTTGTTTCATTCTTACAATAACAGTTATTGCTCTTTCATCAATACCTGAATCATTATTTGAAATTATTCTATTTGTTCCTGAAATTCCTGATGTATCCCAAACTCTATTTTCTACATTCATACTATATGCTAAATTTAAACATGATAGCACATCAGTTCCATACATCTGAGCTTTTTCATATGCACGGAACTGTTCATTATATTGTGCAATACTTTCTGTTACCTTTGCATCAAGTATTGTTTTTTGTGTATCTCTATAAGTATTTAGTACATATGTCATTATTGTTACTAATAGTACTGCTAAAAGTACACCTGCTGCCATTTTAAAGGCATATGCTGCATTTTCCAATTCTATTTACCTCCATTTGACATTTGACCTAGTGCATCACGCATACTTACTACACCTATACCAACCATTGGTACAATTAAATATCCAACAAATAATAATACCATTGGTGCAAAACCAATTGCCTTACCTATTCTTGCTTTTTTATCAATCAATCTTTCATTAGATTCTTTTCTTTTTTCTTGATAGTAAGCTCTTTCTGTTTCTAATTCTTCAAATGCATCTTTTATAGGGATTTGATCAACTGCTGCTTGAAGACTTTCTACAATTCTTACAAATTTTGGGAATGTTACATCTTGTTTTAATTGTTCTAATGCTTCATACCCCCCAGATTCAAAGTTATTAACACATCTTGAAACAGATTCTCTGAATATATTTGAATATCTTTCAATCCATTCAAGCATCATTTCAACATTTATTCTTTCTATTTTCATAAGCATAAGTATTAATGTATGGAACTGCATAACTTCATTTTCCATTTCAAGTTCTCTCATCTTAAATTGGAATTTTAAAAGCATTTCTGGCCCAAAATATGCTATAAACCCGATACCTATTGCAAGTACAAGTTCAAACCATGAAAAACTTTCTGAAATTATAATTTTTGTTTTATCTATTATATTTTTAGCATCTTTTTCTCTTTCTTTATCTGAAACATCTTTATATATTTTAATCTTATCCATTTTCTTTAAAATTATGCTTTTAGCTTCTTGTTCATTATTAAGTTGTTTTGTAGTTATTCCGATCTTTTATCACCGCATTTATAGCTTCATTTTGTCTTTTAGTTTTAGCTATTGCTTTTGCTTCATCAGATTTTCCGAAGGTTACCTAATATATTATAATCTGCTGTAGGCTCTGTATATACATAATCTTTTGATATTGCATGTGTCCAAAAAGATATTAAAATTGTAAGTATTGTTGCAAATACAAAAAGTGATAATTTTGTTACATAAAGCCATTCTAACTTCATCTTAGAAGCACTATCTTTTAATAATTTTATTTTCTCCCTATATTCTTTTGTCTTTTTCTTAGGTATAAATAAATCTACAATTTTTTTAATTAATTTCTTTTTATATAACTTATTTTGCCATGGATTTGATGTTGAGTTAACATTATCTACTTTTGTATTATCTTTTAACTTTCTAACAAATATATATGATACCATTGTTGTTACTATCAAAAATATTTGCATAATAGTTCCGAAGCTTACCATTATAGAATTGTTTAGTAAATCCGGAATGTTGATATTGCCCATGCTTTAAGTGGCTCTAAAAAAAGTACTGGTGCTAACGCTATAAATGATAATGATTGAAATACATAATCAAGTTTATCTCTTTTTAATATTTCAATTTGCATTTCCTGTGTTATATTATTTAAGTTTTTTAAATATAATGATGCACCATTTTCATCTTTTCTATCACCAAATTCTCTTGTTAAATATGATATTCCTGCAAACTCTTTTAAAAAGTCATTTGGGGCAATATCATAATATTTTTCAAGTTCACTTTCTGGATCATCTGATATTAAAATTTCATGTATTTTTTCACCTTGTCTTGCTATTTCTGGCATAGAGTCATTTTGTGCTACTTCATATATAGCTTCTTCAACCATGTTATATTCATGATATGCATGTCTTATTTCTGCAAAAAACTCTATTTGTTCTCTTAAAAGCTTATTTTCTATATTATCAACTGCACCTGATATAAGTGTTTCTATTAAAAATATTAAAAGCAATATAAGTGTTACCATAAGAAGCTTATTACCATTTGTAAATAACATTATAGCTATAATAGAAAATATAATTGTTGGAATTATTCTTGATAATATTTTAGCTGTTTGTTGACGAGTTAAGTATTCATCTCCAAGATTTATTATTTCTATTCTTCTTCTTAATTTTTCTGTATATCTTTTAATACCTGGTACTGACATACAGAATAAGTAAAATCTTTGATAAAAGATTTCCATAGAATATCTTTTTGCTTGAGTACCTTGTACCAGATTTCTTAAATATTTTGTTTTCTTATTATTACTTTTTCTTTGTAAATATATAAATAGTGCTACTATAATTACAAATGCTACCCCTACTACACCAATTAAAATAGGTAATATATTTTTAGGCACAAAATACCTCCTTTTTTAACTTTATCTTATTTTTATATTTTTAAGTTTTAAAACAACTAATAGTCAATAATTAATTATATAATAACATTTAAAATCATAAGCTAATTAATTTATTCACTTATTTATTTAATAATTATAGTAATTTGAAAATTAATTTTATCATTTTGCTTTGTTTTTAACTAATTATGATTTAATATTATTGATATTTCAAAATTAACTATTAGCTATTTTAAACTTTAATCTATTAATATTTTTTATTATATTTATGCTATTTCATCTTCAAATTCTGCAGATTTTGGAATTTCTATTTTCCAATTATCATATAAGAATTTATCAAATGTTGATATATCTGATGTATCCATATTATTTCTCATTTCTCTTATATTATCTGGAGAA